>CEWJ01130876.1_pt1 | contig 73703 bp, 59 predicted proteins | sample 350291 | NCBI WGS metagenome assembly CEWJ01 (sample SAMEA2622923, study PRJEB7988) | marine metagenome | isolation source: saline water (ENVO:00002010), including | reverse complement strand
CTCCAAGTCGTCCCGGGCGGCCACCACGGCGGGCCGGGACAGCGCCAGTCTATGGCGCTTCGCGCCATGCCTGGCGCACCCATCAAAAATGCCAGATAGTTTTGCAACTATCTGGCATTACGGTGACTGAATGAAGGTCAGGGCCCTTACATCCCGTGAGTGGTCACATCGATCTTCGAGTAGACCTCGTCCCAGTAAAGCTGGGCCAGCTCGTCGTGGGAGTCCACCTCGGTCACCAGGCCAGACCATTTTTCCAGGATCTCCTGGAAGCGAGCCAGCATCTCGGCACTGTTCTCTACGCCGCGCTCGGTTCGATAGAACTCAGCCATCCGTTCCAGGTCGGTGCGGACAAAATCCCGGATCTCGGCCAGCAGTTCCGGGTCTGCCTCGTGCAGCTTGGCGCCCCGCTCGTCCCGGATTCGAGCCAGTACTTTCTGCTCACGGTCATGGTAGACATAGGGAATCTCAGCGGCCAGACGGCTTCCTGCCTTGAGAATGGCCTGGCGTTCACTCTCACTCAGCGACTGCCAGGTATCCCGGTTCATATTGGTGGTCGCCGTACCCGCAAAGATACCGCCGGGAATCGACATGGTAATGTCGGTTACATGCTCGAACAGGCCCAGGTTGGTCAGCTCTGGCGCCGAAATCACCACGCAGTCCACCACGCCCTGACTCAGCGTTTCAGCCGCTTCGTTGGACGACAGGGTTACCGGTGTGGCACCAAAAGCCTGGGCCCAGCGCGACCAGTGAGAGCCGGCCACCCGCAGACGGGCACCTTCCAGCTGTTCACGGTTGGTCACGGGCTTGGTACAGGTCAGTCCATACGGCGAGCTACCAGCGTTGCTGGTCATGACCTGGTTTTCCTTTTCCATATCCGCCAGGCAGTCCGGACAGTTCAGCAGGACAAACTCCGCCATGGCACCCACATAGGCGTAGCCCTCGCGCCCGCGCAGGGACTCATCCATCAGGTTGATCAGCATGGAGGCTTCCGCCACCAGGTTCATATGGGGGAACTGGTTCGGGAAATAGGGTGTCAGCACGTAACCCATGTCCGCCATGCCGTCCCGGACACCGCCGGGGGTCTCTGCAAAATTAAGCAGCGACAGTGCGAACACCTTGACAGTGAGATCACCGTCAGTCAGTTCCGATACCGTTTCAGCAAAGTGCTGCCCGGCAATGTCGGAGTCCGAATTGGGCGGAAACCCCATCGCGTAGGTCAGCTGACGGGCCTGCGCCTGGCCGGCCATAAGCAGGCCGGCAGACATGACGGTGGCCAGGGTAGTCCGGGCCAGTGTTTTCATTTTCATGATCCATACCTGATTGTTATTTTCGGCCCCAGGCAATTGATGTCGCGGGGAAATCAGATCAGACCCCAGTTGCGGGCATCCTGTTCCGGCACCGGAATCTCCAGTTCCAGCAGTACCTGGGAGTAGGTTTTCCCCTGTGGATCGAGATGGAGGGAGCTGACACCCCCACCATCCAGGGACTCCGCCAACAGGAAGTTGATGCCGTGAATACCCGGCAACGGATACGCTGTCACCTCGCCCCGTGTCAGCCCGCTGAAACAGGCCTTGACACGCTCAGGGGTCAGGGCAGCGCGAATCACATCGAAATAACGGGAGTCGCGAGCGATCACGCCAATATTGGCGTAGTTGCCCTTGTCGCCACTGCGGGCGACGGCAAGGTCCATCAGTGGCAAGGCGGTTGTGCGGCCCTCCGACACCCGGGGCGACGCCACCGGCGCGGCCGGTTGCGGCTGGCCCTGGCCTCGCAGACTGGCCACCTTCAGGGCAACGGGCTCGCCGCCGACCTTCACGGTTACCGGCACCTGGTCCTTGTCGATCAGTCCCGAGAACAGACTGACGACCGGGCTGGGCCGCGGCCGCCCGGGGGTAACGCCGGTTACCGCCGGTGACATGGATAACGCAGCGCCTACGAACTCCTTGGAGAAAAGCTCCACACCTTCCTTGCGTGGGTGATGAACACCCAGGCGCAGAACGACTTCACGGGCCTGACGCGCTTCCGGCCTTGCCTGGTCGCCGAACATGGCCTCGGCCCCAATCACCTGCAGGTCGCTCTTGGTAAAGGCCGGCAAGCCCTCTTCCTCCAGCATGGCTGAGGTCCGATTGCGTATTGCCTCGCCCATACGACGAGCCTTGGCAGCGGCATCCCGGCCGACAATCACGAAACTACCGATACAGGTGAAGCCGCCCATATAGGTGGCGCTGACCTTGTAGGTGGCGGTGGGCTCACGGCCCCGGGCCCCCTTGATCAGAACCCGGTCCTCGCCCACCTGCTCCATGGTGACCCGGGTGAAGTCACAGATCACATCCGGCAGCACATAGCTGTGGGCATCGCCAATCTCGTAAAGCATCTGCTCACCGGCAGTCAATACCGATACCAGGCCACCCGTCTCCGGCGGCTTGGTCAGCACAAAGCTGCCATCGGCGGACACCTCGGCAATGGGGAAACCGGTGTTTTCCCAGCCAGCCTGGGTATCTTCCCAGTCAGTGAAGTTGCCACCACTGGTCTGTGCACCACACTCGATCAGGTGACCCACCAGCCCACCGGCGGCAAGGCGGTCGTAATCCTCGGGCTTCCAGCCAAATTCATGGATCAGGGGCCCCACGGCGAGGGCGCTGTCAACACACCGACCAGTCACCACGATATCGGCTCCGGCATCCAGGGCCGCAGCAATGGGGAAGGCACCCAGATAGGCGTTCACGCTCATGACCTTGTCTGGCATGGGCGCACCGGTTTCCATCTCCCGCAGGTCCTTGCCCCGGAGCTCATCAGCCCGTTCCAGCAGGTTGTCCCCTTCTACCGTACCAATCTTCAGGGTGACACCGGCCTCCTCTGCCACCGCTTCCAGTGCCCGGCGGCAGGCTTCCAGGTTGACACCACCGGCGTTGGCGATGACCTTGATGCGCTTGTCGGCAATGTCCCTGACCCAGGGTTTCATGACCCGCTCGATAAAGTCCGTAGCGTAGCCTGCTTCCGGGTCACGTGAGCGTGCCTTGGCGAGAATCGACATGGTGATTTCCGCCAGGTAGTCCAGGATCAGGTAATCCACGCCACCGTAGCTGATCAGCTGTTTCGGCCCCAGTGCTGTGTCGCCCCAGTACCCGGAGGCACCACCGATTTTGATAACCTTGTCTGACATCTCAACCTCGAATGACTTGATGAAACGGCCGGCCCCTTACAGGCCCAGCTGCCGGGACGCCAGGTCCCGCATGATTTCCTCGGCACCGCCACCGATGGCGTTAACCCGAACTTCCCGATAGATACGCTCCGACTTGGGTCCGCGCAGATACCCGGCACCACCCAGGGTCTGCACCGCTTCCCGGGCGCAATACTCCATGGTCAGGGTGCTCTGGTTCTTGAGCAGGCATACATCGGCTACCGGGTTCTCCCCGTGATCGATACGCCAGGCGAGTTTTTCCAGGTAGGCCTGGCTGGCCTCGATCTTCATGTACATATCCGCGAGCTTGTGGCGAACCACCTGGTGCTCGATCAGCGACTTGCCAAAGGTCTGGCGTTGGCGGGCATAGTCAACCACCTCCTCGTAGCAGGCCCGGGCAAAGCCGATACAGCCGGCTGCCATGAAGATGCGCTCGAAGTTGAAGTTGTTCATGATCATCTTCGAGCCCTGGTTTTCCTCCCCCAGCAGGTTGCCAGCGGGCACGCGGCAATCGTCGAAGTACAGGGTCGCGGTGTCAGAACACCACCAGCCCATCTTTCGGTCCAGCGGGGTGCGAGTGAAACCCGGGGTGTCCCGGTCGATCACCAGCAGGGAAATGCCCTTATGGCCCGCATCACCGGTGCGTACGGCCACGGTGTAGGTATCTGCGCGCATACCGGAGGTGATAAAGGTCTTGGAGCCATTAACGATGTAGTGGTCACCATCCCGTTTCGCCGTGGTTTTCAGTGCCGCCACGTCCGAACCACCACCGGGCTCGGTGATCGCAAGGGCACTGATCGCCTCACCGGCGTAGATGGGCGGCAGTACACGCTGCTTCAGCTCTTCCGAGCCATATTTGACGATGGGCGGCGAGCCGATTCCGTGGCTCATCAGGCTGGCAGAAAGACCACCGCAGCCGGCCATGGCCAGTTCCTGGGCGGCAATGATCATGTAGAACAGGTCCGCCTCGATACCGCCGTACTCTTCCGGATAGCCAAGGGGAATCAGGCCAATGTCGGCCGCTTTCTTGTAGAGCTCTCGCGGGAACGTACCGGCCTCGTCCCACTCGGTGACGAAGGGCTCGATTTCCTTGCGGACAAAGGCACGGACCGAATCCCGGAAGGCTTCGTGTTCGGCGGTATAAAAGGGACTGCTGGTCGTCATGGATCTTCCTCGGTTATGTCAGTTCAGGCGAATTACTGGTACTGCTTGCGCAACTCCCGCTTGAGTACCTTGCCGGTGGCGGTGCGGGGCAGTTCTTCCAGAACCGCCAGGTGCTTGGGCACCTTGAAACGGGCCAGGTGTTCGCTGCAGTAAGTCTGGATGTCCTCCAGGGTGGGCTCTTCGCCCTCTTCCGGCACCACCAGCGCCATGGGCACTTCGCCCCATTTGTCGTCGGGCACACCGATCACCGCCACATCCCGCACTTTCGGGTGACGGTAGAGCACCTGCTCCACCTGGGTGGGATAGACGTTCTCGCCACCGGAAATCAGCATGTCTTTCTTGCGATCGACGATGTAATAGAAACCTTCGTCATCCTGGCGGGCCAGGTCACCGCTGTGGAACCAGCCGTTACGCCATTCCTCGGCCGTGGCGTCGGGACGATTCCAGTACTCCCGGAACATGCTGGGGCCACGCAGCACCAGCTCGCCGGTTTCACCGGACGCCACGTCGTTATCGTTCTCGTCCACGATGCGCATCTGCACATGGATCAGCGGCTTGCCCACCGACCCGTTCTTGCGCACAGCATTGTCATTATCGAGGAGGCAGGCAGAGGCACAGGTTTCGGTCATGCCAAAACCTTCCAGGAACTGGAAGCCCCGCTTCTGGAAGAACTCGATCACAGTGATCGGGCACGGTGCCCCACCGGACAGAAGCACCTTGAGGGATGACAGGTCATAGTCGTCGAAATCCGGTCGCTGGCTGAGCATCAGCCACATGGCAGGCAACACGAAGAGCGTCGAGATGCGCTCTTTCTCAAGGGTTTTCAGCAGGTTTTCCGGCTCGAACTGGGGCTGCAGCACAATGCGGGCGCCGCAATAGAGCATGGGCAGCGTGTAGATAGCGAGCCCCCCGATGTGGAACAACGGGGCGACGGTCAGGGTGCTGTCCGAAGTGTTGAGTGCCAGCGGGCTCATCTGGGTGTTGATGGCCACCCAGGTGGGGTTGGCGTGGGTCAGCAAGGCGCCCTTGGGCTTGCCGGTGGTGCCGGAGGTGTACATCAGCAGCAGCGGATCGTCCTGCCCGACCAGCACATTACGGTCGGTGGCATCTGCACCAGCGAGACATTCCCGGTAATCCGGGTCCCCGTCGGCACCCTTGACGCCCTCGCCGCACTCACCGTTTACCACGATGGCATGCTGCAAGGTGGTGTCGCCGCGAATGGGTTCCAGCAATGGCAGGAAACGGGCATGGTAGACGATCACCGACGCTTCCGCGTCATTGATGATGAACTCCAGCTCCTTCGCACTGAGCCGGAAGTTCAGGGGCACAGCGATGGCGCCCAGCTTGGCACAGGCAAAGAAGGTTTCGAGGAAAGCGGTGCTGTTGATCATCAACAGACAGACACGGCTGCCCTTGGTAACGCCTTTGCCGGCGAGTACGTCAGCGGCGAGGTTTACCCGCCGGTCCAGCTCCCCGTAACTGACCCGGTCATCGTTATAGACAAGGGCCTCGGTGTCCGGGCGATACCAGGCATGGTAACGCAGCCAGTCACCGATACCGCCGATGTAGTGGGAGCTTAGGCCGGGGTCATTCTGTTGTATTTGTTCTTGGGTCATGATGCACCTCTGATCATCGTGTTGTTCATGCGAACGCGGAGCCCTGAACCATAACAGCCGTCCTGGAGGGCAACTTGCGTGAACTGGCTGCCGTCAGGCTCTTTGCCTGGCCTGCGCCGGAAACCTGCAGCCGCACCCTCAGGCGCCGGGAACCGCTGACAATATCCCTGGGCGGAAGGCCGTAGATACGCCGTATGGAATGACTGAAATGCGTGGAATCGGGATACCCGGTTTCCAGCGCAATATCCGTAAGCGTAGACGGAGAACGCACGTGGTACAGCAACGTCCGCGCACGGCGCCAGGCGCGGTATTTCCGCAGGCACACCCCGGTTTCCGCCTTGAAAAGGTGGAGGAACCTGGAGAGGGACAATCCCTCACTGTCGGCAAGGCACGAGGCACTGCAGGGGTCGGCTGTATTTTCACAGATGCGATCCACCACATGGCTTACCCTCGGGTCGAGCAGCCTTCTCGGCAAGGACTGGCCGAACAGCAGGTCATCAAACTCCGCATCCGAAAGCCGGGCGCTGGTGGCTACCTGCTGCAAGCGCATAACACCCTCGAGGATCCTCGCCCTTACCGCCGAAGCGTTCTCCTGCAACTTCCGTTGAATGCAGGCACCGGCCATCACCGTATCCGTGTACTCAGGCTCAAGCATCACAACGGCCAGGTGCCGGTCTGCCGTGCGAACACGGTGGGGAGTATAGGGGGGCACCCACGCCAGCTGTCGGGTACTCCAGCCATTGCCAATATTGACCTGCAAAGGTTCCAGGTCGGAAACATACAGCGTCGCACACCCGAAGTTCCGGATGCCGGGCCTGCCCAGCAGACCGTAGTAAAAAACCCGGTGCGGGCCAATCAACATCAGCCGACTGTTTTCTTGTTCTTGGCTGGGGGTAAAACTCATTGCGTTACCCTCTCGGTTATCATCCCCCCAAGGTTAGACCTAACACTTGGTCAAATTCAAGATTGGTACTAGAATAATTTGACCGAGTGATTGGTCTCATGTCTGAATAACCCTGTCCACCGATCAACTGGCACCGCTCCCTGCCCACACGGAAACCTGATCCGCAAGCGAGCCGTGTCAGTAACAATAACTGAAAAGAAGGCCATACACGCCTTTGACCAATGGAGAGCAGCATGCGTTACACCACCGAGCACAAGAGCCTCTACGACTCCGTCAGCAAATTTGTTGCAGAGGAAATCAACCCTTACGTGGACGAGTGGGAGAAAGAAGGCATCTTCCCGGCCCGCGAACTTTTCCGGAAGATGGGCGCCAAGGGCTTCCTCGGCATCACCAAGCCCGAAGCCTTTGGTGGCATGGGGCTCGACTGGAGTTATGACCTGGCCTTTTGCGAAGCTATGGGTGAAACCAACTGCGGCTCCATACCCATGGCCGTAGGGGTACAGACCAACATGGCCACGCCCGCCCTGGCCAAGCTCGGCTCCGACGAATTGCGCAAGGAGTTCCTGGCGCCCGCGATCTCCGGTGACTACGTCGCCTGTATCGGCGTATCCGAACCGGGAGCCGGCTCTGACGTTGCCTCCATCAAGACCACCGCCCGCAAGGACGGCGACGATTACATCATCAATGGCGGCAAGCTGTGGATCACCAACGGCACCCAGGCCGATTTCATGTGCCTGCTGGCCAACACCGGCGACGGCCCGGTGCACAAGAACAAGTCGCTGATCGTTCTGCCCATGGATACGCCGGGCGTTACCGTCGCGCGCAAGCTGGACAAGCTGGGCATGCGCAGCTCCGACACCGCCCAGATCTTCTTCGAAGACGTACGGGTGCCCCAGCGTTATCGCATCGGTGAAGAAGGCCTGGGATTCATCTACCAGATGCAGCAATTCCAGGAAGAACGCCTGTGGGGTTCCGCCAGCCTCATTCGCTCCCTGGAGAAGTGCATTGAAGACGTTGCTGAATATACCCGCCAGCGCGTCGCCTTTGGCAAACCCCTGTTACACAATCAGAGCATCCATTTCCGCCTGGCCGAACTGCAGACGGAAGTGGAGCTGCTGCGCTCCCTGATTTACCGGTGCACTGAAGGGTACATCAACGGCGAGGACATGACCCGACTGGCCTCCATGGCCAAGCTGAAAGCGGGACGACTGGCACGGGAAGTGACTGACAGTTGTCTGCAGTACTACGGTGGCATGGGCTTCATGAACGAAACCCTGATTACCCGCTTCTACCGGGACCTGCGCCTGGTCTCCATCGGCGGCGGTGCCGACGAAGTCATGCTGGGCATTCTGTCCAAGTTCATGGGAACCCACCCCGGCGGCCAGTAATCCGGGGTTACAGACTCCGGGTCGTCAGGGACGATGACCTGTGGCCAGCTGCCAGACCCGGTCGGTGAGATCCTCCAGGGAAAGGCCTCCGCCATGGCGGAACCAGGTCGGCGTCCAGTGCAGGGAACCCGTCAGCAACTTGCGAAGAATGTCCGGCTCCATGGTGACGACGCCGGCCTGGTGAGCCTCCCGCAGCACGTCCAGCCAGATACCCTCGTACTCTTCCCGCAGCCGGAGAATGGTTGCCTTGCCCTCCTCTGACAGATTGCGCCACTCGTCCACCATGACACTCCAGGCTTCGCCGGTTTCACCATTCATGGCGTACAACTCGACAGAAATCAGGGTGCGTAGCCGATCCTCCAGTGCCGGGCGACTTTCCAGGGCCCGCTTCAGGCGGCCCAGGTTGAGAACGATGCTCTCTTCCATCACCGTGCGCAGGATTTCGTCCTTACTGCGGTAATGGTGAAAGATACTGCCCGGCAGGATTCCCGTCTCACGACCGATATCACGTACCGTTGTCTGTAGATAACCCTTGCGGCGGAACAGGCGGGCAGCGGTATTCAGCACCACCCCGCGGGGGCTTTTGGGGTCGGTGATTTTCCCGCTCTCAATCAGTTCTTTGCGGATCTCTTCGCTGAATTCCAAGGTTCCGGCTCTCTCTCGACAGGGTTGGGAAAGGGTTAAAAACGGGCTGCATTCTATAGCAAACCCGATATCGCCGGCCACCAGACAAGCTACCGGGGCTGTTCGGAGACCTTACCCACATTTTAGACCAAACGCTTGCTCAAATTCGTGCTGTCCGCTAAATTTGTCGGAACAACAACAACGCACCCCGACATGCGGAGGCTTATTATGGCCAGGCAACCACAGCACGAAACTGATCCCACCATGAACATGATCGACCGGGTATGCACCGGCGATATTCTCACCCGGGCAGCAGACCTCTACCCCGACAATGTGGCCATGGTAGATGATGGCCGAACCCTCACATACCGAGAGTTTGAAGATCAGTCAAACCGCCTGGCTCACAGCCTGCTCGGGCTTGGCCTCAAGGCCGGGGATCCCGTGGGCATCCTGGCCCGCAACTGTCTGGAACTGATGGTAAGCTACATGGCCTGCGCCAAGGCCAACCTGGTATTCGCGCCGGTCAACCTGGGGCTGAAACCCCATGAGATCGCCTATTGCCTGAAAGACTGCGGCGCCAGGATCCTCATTGTCGAGGACGCTCTTATCGAGGCCGGGCAAGCCCTTCCGGAACAACTGCCGGACCTGGAGTTCCTTTACTGGACCGGCACCAGCACCCACTCCGCGGCAGGGCATACCTGGCTGCCATTGCAACAGCTCATCGACAGCGGTGACAGCACCCCCGTTGAGGTGGTGGTAGGCGATCGGGACCCGGTGCAGCTCCTTTATACGTCCGGTACCACCGCCAACCCCAAGGGTGTGGTGACCAGCCACCTGGCCGTCACCATGGCTGCGATGGCCAATATCATCGCCAACCAGTTGCCCCCTGAAGCCTCCATGCTGTGCCAGCTGCCGCTGTTCCACTGCACCGCGGTGAACTGCCTGGCCGTACCCACCTGGATGATGGGTGGCAAGCTGGTTCTCGCGAAGGGCTTCGATGCCCGGGAGTGCGCAAGGCTGATCGAGGAACACAAGGTCTACATGTGGGTGGGCCTGCCGATGATGTACAACGAGATACTCACCGACCCGGAAGCGAGCCAGCGGGATTTCTCATCAGTACGCCGGGCACTTTACGCCATGGCACCGATGGCGGAGTCAAAGCTCCAGGCCATTCATGACGTCTTCCCCAACGCGGATGTGGTGCTGGGTTCCGGACAGACCGAATTCACGCCAACAACCTGCCTGATCCGTCCGGAACACCAGTGGAGCAAGGCCGGCTCCTGGGGAACTGCCACCCCGATGACCCGGGTAGCCATCATGGACGACTATGGCCGCCTGCTGCCGCCGGGCGAACCCGGGGAAATCGTCTATCGCGGCCCCCAGGTAATGACCGAATACCTGAACCAGCCGGACAAGACAGAAGACGCCTTCAAGTACGGCTGGTTCCACAGTGGTGATATCGCGTCTATCGATGAGGATGGCGCCATCTGGTTTACCGACCGCAAAAAGGATGTGATCAAGACCGGCGGCGAGAACGTGGCATCCCTGGAAGTGGAGCGCTGCCTGATCGGCCATCCCAAGGTGGCAGAAGCCGCGGTCATCGGGCTTCCCCATGAGCGCTGGGGGGAGGCCATCACCGCCAATGTCATCCTGATGCCAGATGAAGAGGTGACCGAAGACGAGCTGATCGAGTACTGCCGGGAGCACCTCGCGGGCTTCAAGGTGCCCAAGGCCATTGTGGTGGTGGAGGAATTCCCACGCACCGGCACTGGCAAGATCCAGAAGCACATGATTCGCAAGGATATGGAAGGTTACTTTTCGGATTAAGGCTGGCAGACAGCCTTGTCAGCTATTTCCAGTGAAGGACTGATCTGGCCTGCCAGTCTGGCTGCAGGCCCCCACAAGTCGATAAGGCTTTCCGGAACACGCGGTAAATAGGTCCATGTACGCTCGACGAAAACATCCCTGTTTTCGACGGTTCCGGAAAGCCTTCTCAACTCGTGGCGACCCAAACCTCACAGGCGCCTGAAAGTACGAATTATCAGGCAAAGAGCCTTGATCAGACGTTATAAGCCTTGAGCAACTGCCGCGACAACGCCGCCCGGTGAACCTGGTCCGGACCGTCGCCAATGCGAATGTAACGGGCATACATCCAGGCTTCCGGCAGGAAGGTGTCCTGGCAGACGCCAGCCCCGCCATACACCTGGATGGTCCGGTCGATGACCCTGGCAGCCATGGCCGGTACCACGATCTTGGCGGCGGCGATCAGGTCCTTCGCTACCTTGTTGCCTTCCCGGTCCATCTTGTCCGCCGCTTTAAGCGTTAGCAGGCGGGCCTGTTCGATTTCGCAGAAGGATTCGGCAATCTCCTCACGCACCGAATCAAACTGTGACAGCTTGCGTCCAAACGCTTCCCTCTGCTCTGCCCGCTGGCACAGCATTTCCAGGGCCCGCTGGGCACAACCGATAAGCCGCATGCAATGGTGGATCCGACCAGGGCCCAGTCGACCCTGGGCAATCTCGAAGCCACGCCCCTCACCCAGCAGCATATTTGACGCAGGCACACGCACGTTTTCGTACACGACCTCCGGATGGCCAACCGGTGCCTCGTCATAGCCGAACACCGTCATATCCCGGACGATACGCACGCCTGGTGTGTCCTTCGGAACCAGTATCATGGACTGCTGGCGGTGACGGTCGGCGTTGTCCGGGTCCGTCTTGCCCATCACGATCAGCAGCTTGCAAGACTCGTTCATGGCCCCGGAAGTAAACCATTTGCGACCATTGATGACGTACTCGTCACCCTCACGGCGGATCTCGCACTGGATATTGGTGGCATCACTGGACGCCACTGCAGGCTCGGTCATGGAGAAAGCCGACCGGATTTCCCCCGCCAGCAGCGGTTCCAGCCATTGTGTCTTCTGCTCCGGGGTGCCGAACATGGAGAGGATTTCCATATTGCCGGTGTCAGGTGCCGAGCAGTTGAACACTTCTGACGCCCACAGCACCCGGCCCATTTCCTCCGCCAGGGGTGCATACTCAAGGTTGGTCAGTCCGGCACCATGATCACCGGGGAGGAACAGGTTCCACAGACCGGCAGCCTTCGCCCTGGCCTTCAGTTCCTGGACGATGGCTGGCGTACGGTAGCGATTCTCACCGCTGGCCTGCTCCCGGTAGAGATGCTCCACCGGGCTGACTTCCGCGGCCATGAACCGCCGGACCTGGTCCAGAAGGTCAGACGCCTTTTCAGAACTTGAAAACAACATAAAACAGCCCTTAATTGATCGAATGGTACCCGGGGTCCTCAAAGACCATGGGAGGCAGGGTCAACCTTCGAAAAAATATGCTCCCAATAGAGACTGGCCAGATCCTCCTGGCTCTCTACCTGACCGACCCTGGTTGCCCAGGCGGACAGAATCGGCCGAAATGCCTCCAACATGGCTTTTGCGTCTTCGAGCCCGTAGCGCTCTTCATACTGTTTCGCCAGGGTTTCCATATCTGTGGCGATAAAGTCATTGGTTGCTTTCACCAGCGATTCGTCAGCTTCGTGAAAGCGCGCACCTTCCGCACGGACCAACTCAAAGCTCTCCTCAGCAGCGTTGACGTATGTCCATGAAATAGCAGCATTACCTTCTGCAGCACCCCTTAGCAACAGTGCTCTTTCTTCATTCGACAGCGACCGCCAGACGTCCTCGTTGGTCTGGAAGGAGGCGAAGGGAAACACGCCGCCGGGAACTGCCATTGTCAGGTCTGTTACCAGGCCAGCCAATCCATAGTTCTGTATTTCAGGACTGGAGAGGGCAATACAGTCCACGATGCCCTGGGAAATGGCTTCCCGCATTTCGTTGGCAGACATCGTGACAGGCGTAGCGCCCACAGCCTCCGACCAGCGTGCGAAGTTACCGGCCCCGACCCGGACCCGCTTGCCACCCACATCCTCCAGCGACATCACAGGCTCATCACACATCAGGCCATAGGCCGTGCCGGCCGCATGTCCCAGATAGACCTGGTTCTGCTGTTCAAACCGGTCGATACACTCGGGGCAGTGGAACATCATGAATTCTGACAGCGCCGCTCCGAACGCAACGCCCTCCTTCCCGGCCTCCAGGTCGTCCTCCAGCGTCAGCAACATGGAAGATTCTGCCAGCAAGTTGATCGGAGGAAACTCACCCGCGTGGTATGGGGTCAGAATCAGCCCCATATCAGCAATGCCGTCCCGGATTCCGGATGACATTTCAGCAAAACTGAGCAGGGACAATGGAAAGACCTTTACCGTAAGGTCGCCGCCGGAGAGCTCCCCCACCTTGTCAGCATAGAATTCGAGGGCTTCATGGGCCGGTGTCCCCGGGGGCGCACCCAGTGCATAGTTGAGCTCACGGGCGTCCGCCGCAGAGGACATCAACACTGCCGACGCCAGTGTGGCCATTGAAAGGATTCCGGTGCGGTTTCTTGTTTTCATTGTTTGCTCCTCATGATCGTCACCCGTTCCGGGCAATGAGCCGGCAGACTTGCCGGATGGTCTCAGCGAGCCATGCCATAGAACTCGGCATTGGGTCGCATGGCAGTGTGGGCTGCAAGGCGGTTGGACATGGCGAACAGGCCGGTGATGGCGCCGATATCCCAGATTTCATCCTGGGAGAACCCCGCCTGCTCCAGGGTGCGGATATCGTCCTCTCCCACCAGCCAGGGGGTCTGGGCAAGCTTGACGGCATAGTCCAGCATGGCCCGCTGTCGGTCGCTGATTTCAGCATCCCGGTAATTGGCGGTCACCTGGTCCGACAGCCAGGGCTGTTTCGAGCGGATCCGCAGGAAGGCACCGTGGGATACCAGGCAATACAGGCACTGGTTGGCGCTACTGGTGGCCACCACGATCATTTCCCGCTCGCTACGGCTCAGGCCCTCATCGGACTCCATCAGGTCGTCATGCATGGCCAGGAAAGCGCGCAACTGGTTCGGCCGATGGGCATGACCAAGGAACACATTGGGGATGAAGCCCATCTTTTCCTGGAGGGTTTCAATACGCGTGCGCAGGTCATCCGGCAGGGTGGAAACATCAGGAATCGGGAAGCGGGAAATGGGGTATTGCTCGGACATGGCAGGGTCTCCGGAGTATGGGTATACCTGCCACGCTAGTCCACCCGTTACCACAAGTCTTGTGTGAGGTGGCTATTCCGTCTTCAATCCCCGGGCCAGAGATTTTTTGCCAGCATTGGCCATTGTTCTTCAAATTCAGCCGATGGGGCACGGCTGAAGCCAGACCGGACGAAGCGCTGGATTCGACCCTCAAGGAAAGTCATGAGCCAGTCGGCAGCGCGGGGCGCGCTGGGATAGGGGCGCAACCCCTGGCGGATCTCCCCTTCCTTGAGGATCTGGCGGGCCTGGGTTTCGAGGCGCTCGAAGAACTGGCTCGCCCGTTTGCGCAGGGCCTCGTTTTCGCCACTGAGGGCCTCGCCGGTCAGCACCCGGCAAAGCCCCGGATTGCGTTCAGCGAATACCAATTGGAATTCGTCGCGATTACGGTTGAGGTTGTTGTGCTTATTATTTATTAAGGTCTGCTTTTTTGGCGGCCATTATCGGGAGCAACAACTGAACCCGCCCATTGGCAATAGGTGCAGCCCTCTCTCCCTGCCAACACACGACTTCGATCAGGCTGGTTCTTCTGCCCTGGCGAACAATTTCAGCGCCAGCGAAGGTCGATCGCGCCTTCGCGGGACGGAGATAGTTAATGTGGCTATCGAGAATGCGCGGACAACGTTTGTTGTTGTCCCGATGCTGTGCAGCAACCCGGGCTGTCAGCTCGATCAGCGCGGCGATAACACCGCCATGCAGAGCCGGTAACATAAAATTGCCGATCAGTGCCTCACGACACGGTAGATGAACCAATGCGCCTTCGGTTTCGGGCTGTGCCTCAAGCCCGAGGTGTTGAGCGTAGGGAATGCATTCGAGCAGGGCTTGCCAGTCTGCACATTCGTTCCTGGCCTCAATAGCGCCCGAAGTTTGTTGTACGGAATCACTGACAGTGCTCATGCGCCCCCCTCGGCTCGATGACCTGACTGGAATCGCTGACCCTGAGTGTTACGCATAAACGTCGCGTTCGCCGTTGCCAGAAGCTCGCCACTGTCCTCGCTGAGGATGTCGCAGTGAATGAAGGCGACTTCGTCTGTTAAGTGACGACAGGTTGCTATTGCCAGTAGGGCACAGTTGCCGGTGGCTACCCGTAAATAATCCATGCGCAAATCCAGCGTGGCAATGGGCGAGAGGTCCTTGGCCTCTGCGAATACCGCCAGCCCACTGGCTGAGTCTGCCAGCGAGTATAGAACGCTGGTGCAGAGTTCCTTCGTATTATCGTCGGTAAACATCCAGGGTTGTGGGGCCAGGCGCATGCAAACCTGAGTTCCGTTCAACGAGATAACCTGCATGTCCAAGTCCTTGCCGTGAGGCACCTGTTCGGTGAACCGCCAGGCCATCGTCACAGCGTCACTGCGCTGATTTCTGTTCGAATGAGTCATTCTGACTTCCGCAGTCTAGATGATAGTTCGCACGAGCTTGGCACCGATGAGAACAGAATGTTCTCAAAGATCATTGTCACGTGTTTATTTTTCCAAATACTATGGTGACAGAATTTTGTTTGGTTCACCAACCAAAAGTCAAGAATGATTTTTGTGTTAATAGATCCGCCGGCCTCATCACGTCAAGTTGGCGCGGTGAGCCTGGTGGTACTATGACGGATTACAAACTGGCTTACTTAGGGGATGGGATAGCCATGGTTGACGGACACAATATACGCACGGGCAAATCAGGCTATCAGAGCGATGTTTTGTCTCACGCGGCTCGGCTTTTTCGTGAGAAAGGATTTGAGAAGACCTCACTCAAGGAAATTGCCGAGGCCTGCAATATGCTCCCCGGGAGCCTGTATTATCGCTACAGCACCAAAGAAGCACTCCTCGTTGAGCTGATGCGCCGGGGAGTTGGCCTGGTTACCGCAGAGGTCGGGTCGGCTTACGCCAGCTCGGATGACCCGGTTGAGCGATTGCGTCTGTGCATCAATGCGCATTTGCGGGCCCTGTTGGTAGATTCGGATGCGGTTTATGTACTGCTGTTTGAGTGGCGGGCGCTGGGCCCCGAGTCGCGCGAGGAGATTATCGAACTGCGTGACCAGTATGAGACCTTGTGGTCCGAGATCCTAGAAACCATGATTGAGCAGGGGGTGATCCCGAAGGGTGTCAACAGCCGTTTGCTCCGCCTGATCGGCCTTGGGGCGCTCAACTGGGTTGCAACCTGGTTCGACCCGAGCGGGACCCATTCTCTTGATGCCATCGGTGATTTAATCTGGCAGATCGCCATAGACGGTGTGATCAGTAAAAGTGTGCAGAGATAGCGGTTAGATCAGGGACTACAAAGCCCAACTGAAAGAAAGCGTACCAAAGCTGAAATTCTTCTGGTTGCGCTGTTTTTCCCCCGTTGTGGCTCGAAAAACCAGCGCCAGTTGCAGGTTGTTCCATTGTCTGGTCGCGCCGACTCCAATCTGGCCTAGCCCGGATTTCTCATAGGTTGTCGCCAATCCTCTCAGACTGGGCGCATGACCGCCATACCGGCTCTGCTTCAGCCATGATTGCCTGATTATCGATCAATGCCGGTCATCCAGACACACCGCCCCCTTACCCCCATTGCGTCGGGCCGGGGGAGCCCGGGCATTCAGTTCGGCACCAGTCGTCTAACCAGGGCCGAGAGTTCATCCTTGTAGGGGTAGCCGTCACTCATCAGCACGCGAACTCGCCGGGTATTACGGATAATAACGGCACCAACCTTGATCAGTTTGAGTCGCAGGGTGCTGGCACTCATCCGCTCGAAGGGCGTTTTCTTCAGGTAGGTGCGTAGTCGCTCGAACAAGGTGTAGGCAAAGCCCGACAGGATTAGCCGCCACTGGTTGGTCCACCAGTGGGTACTGGAGGTGCGGTCGGCAAACAGGCTCAGTTGCTGGTCCTTGATCCGGTTTTCCATGTCACCCCGGGCACAGTATTGCTCGTAGTAGAGCTTGAAGCCGTCATCGTAACGAGAGCTGATGATAAACCGGGGATTGGAGCCCAGTTCGCCTTCTTCCAGGCGGGCCACCACCCAGCGAGGGTATTTCCAGGACTTGGCCTGATACTGGAAGCGGAACGTCTCGGCCACTTTCTCCTCGGTTTGCCGGTGCGCCTGACGAACCAGCATCATGGGCACATCCACTTCTCTGAGCAGGCGGCTGTTCTTGCTGATGCCGACGATGTAATCGACGTTGTTCCGATCGCACCAGCTCAGGATCCGGGGGCGATAAAAACCACTGTCGCCACGGAACACGATGGGGGTATCCGGCCAATACTGTCGGATGAACCGCACCAGCAGTGCCAGGATGGCCCAGCTGTGGCGGCTGTCACTGCGGTTGCTGGTGCGCAGATAACTGACCAGCAGGTGGCGGCCACAGAACACGTACAACGGGAAGTAGCAGTGGTGGTCGTAGTAGCCGTTGAAGAACTTGCCCGGCTGCTCGCCGTGGACCGGAATATCGGTACCATCAAAGTCCAGCACGATCTCCTTCGGCGGTTCGTCATGCTGTTCAATAAAGTGGTGCCAGAGCGTTTCGTGGGCCTGCACCACGGCCTGCCGATCCGCCCGTTGTTCCATCCGGCATAGCGTGGATTTGCCGGCCAGATCGTCGTCCTGGCCCAACGCCGTTTGCAGGGCCTGGTCAAAGCGCAGGGCTTCGTGATCATTCAAATCTTCATAGCCGGCAGCCACGCCGAACACCCGCTGGCAAACCATGGTGTTCAGTTTATGCTGGATCAATTCCGGTGTCCGTGGATCTTGTAGTACTGAGGCCAGGCGACGAGTCAGTCGATGCTGCTTGTCGACTTCACGGAGCAGCAGTAATCCGGCATCGGACGTGATGTGGCCACCGGAGAAATCGGCTTCAATCTGGCGGCGTGCGAGTGGCGAGAAGGTCAGTTTTTCAGGTACCATTCTGGAAGCGGCTGTTGGTGATGGTTTTGTGTGTAGGAGCTTGAAATCATAACACTTTCAGCCGCTTTCTTTTATCCGCTATGAGAAATCCGGGCTAGAAGGGGGCTCTCACTGAACCGGTAAGGTCCGGAATTGTCTGCCAGATAGGAATAGGAAATGTACTCAACCCCCAGCCCTACGAAGACTGACCAGGCGGTCCTTGAGCGGCTAAAAGATCCCGGCAACGCGATGGTAGAGGAACTGCCGGCATAATCCGGAATAAAATTGTCCGACAGGTGGCGGCCGATTCGCCAGATGGCGCCAACCGACGCAGACGTTTGAAAACTGGAAAGTCGCCCGGACCCAACGGCTGAAAACTGTTGTTCAAGGCCGTCGGGCTGCCCGAACTGCCACAGTTTGCGTCCATGTTCCGCCGTCAGACCACCAACGACATCGGTCCCAAGTTGATTCTCCCAGCCTTTGGGGGGCTCGCTCCCGGTGATTTTGTGCACCAACTTCTGGCTGGCTTCAGCCCCACTTTCGGGGCCAACGACCCCGATGTGGGCACCAAACCCTGTTATCCTTTCGGCGTCCCAGCTCCAGAGCGTGGCGCCCACTGAGAGGTAACCAGCGTAAGGGATATCATTGAATTGAGGCTCTGTCCGGCTGAGGTCCTCTGGAGTTACCATCAACTGTTGCAGGTTGAAGCTCAATGCATGGTCACGGCTGTTTGAGCCAACTCCGGGTAGAAAGGAGAGATGGTCCCGGGCGGCAACAGCCAGGCGGGCAGAGCCGGTGTCGGAGGTTTCGGCTGATGATGTCAAATACGATAGGCCTATCCCGTTGGTGTAGCCACGATCGCTACCGGTAAACAGATCATTATCCCAGGAGATGTTGAAAATATCGGCTGTGGCGGAGAGCGGCAGAAACACAAGGGTCAAGCCAAAAGCGGCAAACGAAGCTGGTGCAGGCACTATTGAGGCTCCATAAGGTATGGTTGCAAATTGATGTTAACGGATTTCCGCTAGGCGAAATAGCAAATAGCCGACCCTAATAACGCTCTTGAGCAAAACCAAAGGCAAGCGGATTACCAGTATGGCACCTATCTTTCTATTTCAGCCTCCTGAACCTTGACCACCAAGTGCGGCTTGTCATCTTCAGCCGCGTTCGGTCCAGCCAATTGATTCCACATAGAATCGACCATGGGTTGAAGAAAGAGCTGCCCGAGCTGGCGAATCATGACGCCGATTACTTGACTTGAGTCACGGTGTGCCTTCGACGCAACGCCGACATTGCGCAAAGTCGCCACTTGTTTGGCAGTGAGATCGGTTAGCATCTCCAGAATACGACCGCGGTGTCCCATGGGATCGAGCAAAGCCCGCCTGAGGTAACCGACTACCGCTGGGTTATCAGAGAGCATGTCCGCGACCGCTTCGTCACGAGCAGCTGCAATCTCCGCCGTGGTTCCTTCGAGGGGGACTTGCGCGATCGCGCCGAAGAACAAATCCACAATTTGTTGCTCGATAGCCTCGCGCAGTCCGTCCTTAGTTCTAAAGTGGTGCACCACCAAACCAACCGTTACACCCGCCGCGTCGGCAATGGCACGCATCGAGGTTGCGTCCTCTCCGTAGTTCGCATACAGGGCTAATGCCGCATTGCGGATGCGTGCCTTCGCAGTCAAGTCGCTATTCAATTTAGGGGATCCTCCCACCATTTTCTTCACTATCTAACTCCTGTGCATAGCTGAGTCTGCGTAGTTCCTCGAACACGACCGGAGTATCACGCTGGGGTTGGCTTTGTACGCTAAGCAGCCACGATCTGTCGGGACGTATAAGGTTACCAGAAACGTTGACATTGTACCTTCGTATATTATGCTATACATAAGTATAGCCTTGATGCGTTCGACAGGTCAGAATGATGAAATCGGTTGCTTTAATGAGCGCTTCCTCACCGGAACCACTGGCCGGGATTCGGGTCGTCTCGCTCGCCTCCAACTTGCCAGGCCCCATCGCGGCCGCGCAACTGGCTAGCATGGGTGCACAGGTCACCAAAATTGAGCCCCCAGCTGGTGATCCGCTTGCTGCAGTGGCCCGAGCTTGGTACAACGAGCTTGTGGCTGATCAAGAGATCGTTGTCCTGGATCTAAAGCAGTCCGAGCAGCGAGGCCGTCTCGATGATTACCTTGCAGAGGCTGATGCCCTAATAACGGCCATGCGTCCGTCTGCGTTAAGTCGTCTTGACCTGCACCGACTCTCCGAGACTCATCCTGCTCTGGTTCACGTCGAAATAGTCGGCCACGACGGAGATGCGGCTGAAGTTCCCGGGCACGATCTGACCTATCAGGCTGCACACGGCACGTTGTGCCCGCCGACCATGCCACTCGTTCCGGTGGCGGACTTGCTGGGGGCTGAGCGTGCGGTCTCTGCTGCGGTCGCGGGACTCCTGAGTCGAACGCGCGTTGGTAGGGGTGGCCACTACAAGATAGTACTTGACCATGCCGCTCAGATGGCAGGTGCCGCAGTTCGCCACGGTCTGATGGGGCCTGCAACGCCTCTGGGGGGAGCGTTACCCACCTACCGCATTTATCCCACTTTGGACGGCTATGTCGCTCTCGGTGCGCTCGAGCCCCACTTCGCCGCCCGGGTTACAGAGCATATCGGTCGTACGATTGAGGAGCTCGAGTCCACTTTCAAAACACGGACGACAAGCGACTGGGAAGCGATCGGTCGCGAACTCGATATTCCTCTGGCCGAAGTCAAGGCCCCTACTTCCGGAGTAACAAATGATTAATCGTGAAGCAGTCATTGTTGATGCCGTAAGAACCCCGGTCGGCAGACGTGGTGGAGTACTGAGCCAATGGCATCCTGCCGACCTGCTCGGCTGCACTCTAAGATATCTTGTCGATCGCAGCGGCGTTGATCCATCCACAATCGACGACGTGATCGCTGGCTGCGTGCTGCAGCACGATCAACAGTCCTCCAACATCGCCCGCCACGCCGTGCTTTCCGCCGGCTTACCCGAGTCCGTGCCGGCAGTAACTGTGGACCGCCAATGTGGTTCCGGACAGCAGGCAGTCAGCTTTGCCGCCCATGGTGTCATGGCTGGTAGCTATGATCTGGTGATCGCAGGTGGGGTTGAATCGATGTCGCAGGTGACTATGCCGTCAGCATTTCAGCCAGGTGCGCCACTCGGCCCGCAGTACGGACCGCTTGAGCTGGAGCGCTACGACGGTCGACTTATGGCACAGGGGCCAAGTTCCGAACTCATGAACGATCGCTTTGGGCTTAGTCGCGAGGAACTTGATGCCTACAGCGTTCGAAGTCATAAGCGGGCCCTCGCTGCTACCAGGGCTGGTGCTTTTGTCAAACAAATGGTGCCAATCACTGCCGATCCCCAAGACCCCAACGGTCCATGTATTACCGCTGATGAAGGCATTCGCGAGCATCTCGACACGGAGAAGATGGCGAGCCTGAAGACGGTCTTTGCGAAAAATGGCCGCACGACGGCCGCGAACGCATCTCAGGTTAGCGACGGTGCGGCGGCACTGCTGGTCGCTGATCGTGGATATGCTGAGCGAACAGGCCTTAAACCACGCGCCCGCTTTCGTGCTATGTCAGTCGCTGGTGCGGACCCCGTGATCCAGTTCACCGCGATACTTGAGGCTACCCACAAGGCACTAAAAATAGCGGGACTAAGCGCGGCGGACATTGATCTGTACGAGGTCAACGAGGCTTTTGCAGGCGTACCGCTAATGTTTCAGCGCGAATTCGATATTCCGGATGACAAGCTCAATGTCAACGGTGGCTCAGTCGCAATCGGGCACCCGCTGGGCTCAACCGGTGCCCGTATGCTTACTGATTTACTTTGTGAACTTGAACGCTCAGGGAAGAAGTTGGGCTTACAGACTATCTGTGAAGCCCATGGCACTGCCAACACAACAATAATTGAACGCATCTGAGGAGAAAGATATGCAATCGACATATATTACTAAGGGCCGTCCCTCCACCCATGGTGACAGCTACCAGCTCAACACAACGACGATGATTCGGCACGCGGCCCGAACTTATCCAGAACAAGAAATCGTCTACCGTACCGCCGATGGCGGCTGGGACCGGTATACCTACGGAGAGTCTTACCTCCGGATCTGTCAAGCGGCCAACGCGTTGCGCAGCCTCGGCGTCGGCCCCGGGGACGTAGTTGGCATCCTGGATTGGAATAGTCGTCGACATTTCGAGCTCTATTGGGCGATCCCCGGCCTAGCTGCCGTCATGCTGCAGATGAATCTTCGATTGGCGCCCGAAGACCTAGGCTATGTTACCGACCACAGTGAGGCGTCCTGGATTTTAGTTGACGAATCTCTGCTGCCAATTGCAGAGAAGCTCGCACCGTTGGTGCCTCAAGTCAAAGGCTGGATCGTGATGACCGATCGTCCGCTGTCGCAGATCAACACCACCCTCACAAACGTGCATCACTTCGAGGATCTGCTCCAGGCTGAAGACACACACATCGATTGGCCGATGGTGGACGAGACGTCGGCTTACAGTGCCTGCTACACAACAGGCACCACTGGCAGGCCCAAGGGAATCTACTATTCCCACCGCGGTATATATCTGCACACCTTGGCGATGGACAGTGTGATCGGCATGAGCAGTGACGACACCGCCATGCTCATTACGCCGATGTTCCACGGTCAGTGCTGGGGTCTTCCGCAGGCCGCCGTCCAGGCGATGGCTAAAGTCGTCCTGCCAGGCCGCTACGTCGCTGAGGATACGTCGGTTTTGGTCGACGCAATGATAGAAGAAAAGGTTACTGTAGCTAACGGTGCGCCAGCGATCTTTACACCGATGCTGGAGTACATCCGAACACTGGACAACAAACCCGACTTCAGCCGTGCGAGGCTGCTGAGCGGTGCCACCGAGCCATCGTTGAGTTTGATGCGTGGCTTTTATGATCTCACCGGGGCCGACATTATTCATGCCTATGGCGCCACAGAGACCACCCCGCTGGTCACGGTCAACAAGGGGCTTAAACCGTCGCTGCGCGAAGTGTTGAGCGACGAGCAAACATGGAACCGCAAGCGCTGCCAAGGCTTGATGGTATCCGGCGTCGACTTCCGACTTGTTGACGGTGCCGGTAAGGATGTGCCCTTCGACGGCATTTCCCAGGGCGAGGTGTTATTAAGAGGACCTTGGATTATCGAGAAGTATCATAAGCTTGAGGACGATGGAGATCGCTTCCTCGACGGCTACTGGCGGAGCGGTGACGTCGGCACGATTGACCAGCACGGCTACCTCAAGCTGACCGATCGTCTAAAAGACGTGATCAAGAGCGGCGGCGAGTGGATCTCCTCCATCGACATGGAAAATGCGCTGATCGCACACCCACGCATCCGCGATGCCGCAGTTGTTGGCATTGAGCATCCCAAGTGGCAGGAGCGCCCTGTCGCCCTGTTGGTTACCGACGACGGCACCGAGTTGCCGCTGGACGAGATCCACGAAGTTCTAACACCCAATTTCGCCAAGTGGCAGCTGCCAGATACTGCCCTGTTTCTTGAAACGTTGCCACGCACCAGCGTCGGCAAGCTCGACAAGAAGGCTATTCGCGCCACTTATAAAGATATCTACAAGGACATCTGATGGCTATTCTCAATATTCGCCGCAACGAATCCATCGTTATCCTCGAACTCAATCGGCCAGAAGCCCGCAATGCACTTAACGAAGAAGTCTTAAGCGCACTGGGACAGGCGCTGGTGACTTTTCAGTACGACGACAGTGTGCGTGCCGTAGTGATCCACGGTGCCGCTGGGAACTTTTGCTCGGGAGCCGACATCACTGCCTTTGACCGTATTCGTGAAGATGCGCTGATCGGCCCACACAAAGCCCTTGGTGGTACGTTCTGGGATGACTTGGCAGGCTTTCCCAAGCCCGTTATCGCGGCTATAGAGGGACTAGCCCTGGGCGGGGGCTGTGAGCTTGCCCTTGCCTGTGACATCGTCATCGCAGCTGAAACCGCGAAATTTGGGGTGCCCGAGGTTAAACTCGGCGTCATCCCCGGCGGCGGCGCCACGCAGCGTTTGGTAAGTGCGGTAGGCAAAGCCAAGGCAATGACCATGCTGCTAACTGGGAATTACATCAGTGCGGCTGACGCATGCGCCGATGGCATCGTCGCCCGTGTGGTCCCAGAGGGCGAGGCTCTTGACCAAGCACTTGCAATGGCTGGACATATTGCCGCCAATTCGCCGCTGGCCGTAGCGCTGGCCAAAGACGCGGCGTTGCAGGCCTTTGAGACATCACTCAGCCAAGGTCTCAAGTATGAAAAGCAGAACTTTCATTTGGCAATCCACTCAGCCGACAGCCACGAGGGTCAGGCCGCCTTTCTGGCGAAGCGAGCACCTCACTACACAGGAAAGTAAACACGATGAGCGAATTGTTTCCCGATTATAAGGCACCTTGGGAGGCCGAGGACCACACGTTGCTGCGCGACCAAGCGGCCAAGTTCTTCGCCCGCGAAGTCACGCCTAACCAGGAGCGATGGGCTGAGCAGCACCAGGTTGACCGTGAGTTATGGAACAAAAGCGGCGCTGCTGGTTTATTGTGTACTGGCCTGCCCGATGAGTACGGTGGTGGTGGTGGCAACTTCGGCCACGAGGCCGTGGTCCAAGAGGAGCTGGCGCTGGCCCGAGACACTGCGTTCGGATTCAGCGTACACTCGACCATCGTCGCCCATTACATAGCGGCTTATGCAACAGAGGCTCAGAAGCAACGCTGGATTCCGGCAATGGCGAACGGTGATAAGGTGATTGGCATCGCTATGACCGAGCCCGGCACGGGTTCGGATTTGCAGGCAGTGCGTACGACCGCGATCCGCGACGGTGATCACTACGTGATCAATGGGTCAAAGACGTTCATCTCGAACGCCACCCACGCTGACCTGATGGTTGTGGTGGCTAAGACTGACACGTCAGAAGGCGCCCGTGGTATTTCATTATTCGTGGTCGAGGTGGACAAGGTCGAGGGCTATGAGCGCGGACGGGTGCTGCAGAAGGTTGGGCAACACGGCCAGGACACGCGCGAGCTTGCCTTCATCGACATGCGCGTACCCGCGGAGAATTTGCTTGGTGGCAAAGAAGGCCAGGGCTTCTTCCAGTTGATGGAACAGCTACCCCGTGAGCGCTTGATTATCGGGATTGCCGGTGTCGCGATGGCCGAAGCCGCAGTCTTGGAGGCGATCAAGTATGCCAAGGTACGGACGGCGTTTGGCAAGCCAATCCTGGATTTTCAGAACACGCGCTTCGTGCTTGCCGAGTGCAAGACCGAGGTCTTGGCCGCGAAAACCTTTATGGATCACTGCGTCCAGCGCTACATGGACGGTGATCTCGACCCTGCCACCGCTTCAATGGCTAAGTTGCTCGGTACCGACAAGCAGGTCGCCATCATCGACCGTTGTCTGCAAGTGTTCGGCGGCTATGGTTATTTGATGGAGTATCCAATCGCGCAGATGTACGCCGCTGCGCGGGTGCAAAAAATCTACGGTGGCACCAACGAGATCATGAAGGAGCTGATCGGACGATCACTTTGACGGAACCTGTTAGCATCCTATCGAGCACGGCTACAACGTCTCCGACGTGTCCCGGAGGCTGGGATCACATCCGGCAGTTTGTACAAGTGGATCAAGTTGTATGGGGATCCGGGAAGCCAGCACCAGCACATCACGGAGCAGCAGGATGAGCTTCGTCAACTGCGGGCCGAACTGCGCCGGGTGACCGAGGAGCGCGACATATTAAAGGCCGCCGCGTTCTTTGCCAAGGAGTCCGAGGAAAGTATCGCTTCATCAGGGCTCACCAGAAGGAGTTCCGGGTCCGGGTCATGTGCCGCGTGCTGAAGGTCCACTTCAGTGGTTTCTATGCTTGGCTGCATAGCCCTGAAAGCCCCCGCGCCAAGGCCAATCGTCGACTGGTTGGGTTGATCAAACAGGCCTGGCTCGAAAGTGGTGGCGTGTACGGTTACCGGAACATCACCCTGGATCTGAAAGACCTCGGAGAGCGGTGCAGCAAGAACGAAGAACTGGCCAAGCCATTCCGGTGGCATAAAAGCGCCGATGCTATTATGACATCGGCGGCGCGGGCAAAGCTGAGCTTAATCGATAATAAGCGCGCGAATTAACCGAACCGCACACTAGTGTACCTAGAGCAACTGAGTAGTATGTAAATCAGCAAGTGCAGAATAGAGCCGGCCCATCCAATGGCTCAGTGTAGCGGTGTCTTTTCGGCCCAGTCTTGATTGGATGTTTTGTTGATGAGGAACTCGACGAAACCCGGCAGGAAAGTCCTTTTCAAGCCTCTTATTGGTGGGCCAACGTAAGGAAGTCTTCACCAACGACCAGCCCATAGTCGAAAGCTTTGGGTGCCAATCGTATTTTCCGGATGGTTGCTTCAGAAGCAGTGTCGAGAGTCTTGCTTCAGAGCCTACGGTATCAACCTCCACCAATGCATAATTCTGGTTCTTATATCTGAACACACGGTAAAGCAAGTATCTTGGGTTACCATCTGGCAGTCGATGTTTCGAGTGTCCTTTCAACGCCGGTAGCGGAATCAATTCTTCAGCCACGATTCGGCAACCTTTGATTTCCAATAGGTTGCTCATGGCAATAAATGCTTCAAATTTGCGGGTGAATAGATGTGAATCGTCACTTTGGTCATCAATGCCATCAGGAACGCCGGCTGGTATCTCTCCCCGAACGGTTGGCTCATCAGTACTGACATCCGTTTGGCTATTAGTCGAATCATCAAGGCCTTCCTCTGATTGTCCCTTACTGGTGCCAGACCGGCGTCTGCCATCCGAAGACTTGCGGGTGGTATAAGCAGGTTCGGAGAACTCCAATTCTACTTCTGGGACGTCCAGAACATACTCCTCTGCATCCGTGGTTGGCATCTCGTCATCATTAATCTCAGGCGGGCCATCCGATCTCCTCCTTTCTATAGAATTTCCTTTTTTCCCTGTTTTTTGCTCAGTGAATTTCGGATCAATGAACTCAATCTCTCTCGGGATCTGGCTACTCAGGTTTGTAAGGCTGTGGATTTCATACACGAAGAAAAGCTCGGATTCTTTGACGTACTGACCTCGCACCTTCATTTTCACCTTTTCCAAAGGAGGGGGATCAAAACGGAACGGCCAGTACCGGCGCCCATTCCTAATCTCGCCCTCTGTCAGCTGGTATTGGGCGATGCTTTGAAACGAGTTCCGGACCTCTTTATTCAACAACAGCCACGCCAGAATTCTGCGTTGGCTGGGGTTACCTCGCACTAACATGGGCAGAGAACTACTTGGCAAGATATGTATCTCTGCCCTATTCGGGTTCTCACCCATCTGAACGTCGAACTCCTCGTCTAGTCCATTTGGATTCAATGCCAGGCGGTTCAGATAGGCCGAATGGAAAAAAAGAGCCCGGGCCAGTTCTATTTGTGGCAGGAAAAACTGTGTATCGCCGGCTTTAAAGCTAAAACACCATTGTTGCCGGTCTCCCTGCCTACGAATGTTGACTATTGGACAGTCGGCTATCCGGCAATGTGACCAGGTGCTGGTACTGTTTATCTTTAAGCCCTTTTCATAACCGGCGACCTTGGAGGCTCCGGCGTGTGTCACATTTAATACACGTCGCCTCGGTATCAGACCCAGCTGCGATAAGCCAAACTTTTCCTTGTCTTGGGCCGGATCCAGCTTCACCTCGATGTACCAGTTTGGATTTCGCAGATCACGAACCATTGAGCCGATTTCTTTAACCTGGCTATTGTCCTTGATTCCCATGAACGTTGGTGTCTTCTTCGTTTTCTTCGAGGCCATGCAGGTATTTCCGTGCTTGGTCTGTAAGTCGTGTTTCACTTAGCCCGGCGATACGGATCAAACGCCAACGTGGTGGGTACTGAAACTCCTGCTTTAATTCCCACCAAGCATTTCTCAGCCGCCGTACCTGGTATTCGGGAACGCTTTCGGTATAACGTGCCAGCAGTCGCCGGGTTCGCGGCAACCGATTGAGTGCCTTTTCCAGCGTGGAGAGCTTACCCAGTTGTTTCAGCAAATACGTTTGTGAATGCCGGGGGCCGCGTGGGGCCGCACGCAAAAACCTGAGAATTTCCCGCAGTTTGGTTAAATAATGCCGGTCCCGCTGCCGCCAATCAATTCTCGGTTTTCTTTTAAGAACCTGTGTTCGTGGTTGAGCTTGATTGACCTGCTTCAGCCACAATCGATCGTACCGATACAACCGGGCGTAAAGTGCCGGGGCCGCCACACGGGCCTTTTTCGGTGACCGGTCTGCCAGCATTTTAATCCAGTCGTTCTGATCTGGCGTCAAACCATCTTTAGACCCAATGTGTGCCTCTCCGGTTGACTCTAATGATTCTGGAGGTGCGGGCAAGGGCAACTCTCTGACACCCTCAATAACATCGGTAATAGACCAGCACTCAGGGATCAACGCTTGGTGAACAACGATGTGCTGCAGATAGCTAAAGGATTTCCGGTGCTTCCGGAAAATCGCTCGTAGCCAGCAGTAATCCGAATTCCGATCTATCCCCAAACCATATCGGCGCAAAAACCTCGCAGGCCAGTGATCTGAAACAGACTTGGCAATGGCGGCATGGTCAATGTGAACCTGGCCGCGAATAAAACCAGACTGTTGAGCCAATCGGTGGTAGTGAGAAGACCACTGGTCATAACTCGGTGAAATGGCCGGTCGCTGTTCCAATAGCTCCCTGCCCTGAGTCAGAACCATCTTTGATTCGTTACGAGCAGGTTTTTGAGGGAATATCGGACAAGTGGCTGGCGAGGCGTCATGGTAGCGGTGCTGATCGACTAAGGGGCGGGTAATGGCCGTATGTAAGAGTTCGCCGTGCTTCTCACAACAGTCCACTCCGGCTATCTGCCACTCCCGCTTCCAGAAATACTCTCCATAGGTACGTTGTTGCTCTTTGAGGCACCCGGGACAATATCGAACACGGCCAGGCACTTTCACAAGCGATGCAGCGACACCCATCGCCAGGTGGACCGCACCTCGAGATTCTCCAGCCATCCATGCCAGGCACCGTTTTCGGCGTTCTTCCGGGATAAACGGGGCATACAAGGGGAATAGAGTGTGGCAGTAGGCAATCACTTCAACGCTATAATCAGGGGGCAGCCACCGAGAAATCCTCGACAATTGATTGGGCAAATCCAGCGTTGCAATAACATTGTGGTTGCCATAAATTTCGGTCAGTAATTCCTTGGGGCTGACAATTCCTTTCCGAATACCTGCCCTGGCCACGGTGCTATATATCAGCTCTTCAGGGTACGGAATCGGGAAGTTCAACATGGCAGCTATGCCTGGTTACCAGAACCGAGCCACTCGTCGCTGTTAAAAACCAAACCCGATTGACGCGCGGCATCCAGCATTTCGTCCTCGTTTGCCGCCTGGGAGTGCAGAAATCGCAAATCGTCTGACTCAAGGGTGTGCCATTCTTTCACTTTAATCGATTTGATTTTTCGCTTTCCCGTCACCGGTAGCGTCTTTTCGGAAGAATGGTACCAGTCAAGAATGATGGGCATCAGGTATTTCAGCTGTAAGTCAGGGTACTCCTCGAACGCTCGTTGAATTAACGGCTCCAAAAGGTCTGATTCATGGCCCATATCGACCAGCAGGTTGTGCAGCCGAATTGCCTGATCGTTGCCGTTGTACTGAACGGATTTCCGGATCTGGTCTTTACTTGATTCCAAGAGGGCACTGAGTTCCAGAATCTTCTTATCCACATCAGGGATCGTGAGGTCTGAGTATTGGGCTATCTTGCTCGGGTCTCCGGAACGCAGAGCTTCCATCATCGGGTGTATCGGCTTCAGTTCGTCGTGATAGACCTTTTTCATGATATTGGGCGTGATTCGTTCCGTGCCTGTTACAACCGCCCGTATCTGGGACAACACGAACAACTTGATGACGACATCCATGATGCCCTGAGACAGATCAAACCAAAGATCCCTTAAGTCATCCGAGATAGTATCACTGGCCTTTTTCAGCCACTGGTATCTCCAGAGCTTTTTTGTGAATGCGCCCCATTCGGTTTTATTTATGTTTTCTTCAGGCGCAGGCTGGCGCAAGGGTTCCCATAATATTGATCCAAATCCTGCCCCTCGCCGAGCAGACCTCAGGTCTGTTTCAAAGACCGGTCGAGCCTTCGGTGTACCGACCATTACCACCGGTACAGAAATCTCGTTTACCAACGTTACGAAGAAGTTCAGCATTTTCTCCGCACCGCCGGAGGCACGAACATTCAAGTGCTGAATTTCATCAATGACCAGTAGGCCAATCGCATAGGTGTTTGCCAGCTGCGACATCAACGCAATCATTGTTTCTACGCCGTGGCGTTTTTCGCCATAGCGCCGGACATAATCTGTCCCAAGGATGGAATCAATTTCCCGGAAAAAGTTATGGCACAGGCTCTTGAGAGCACCGTCATGGGGGCAGTCGATTTTCAGGAAAACAATCTGTGTGAAATTGTGTTCCGGGTGGTGAATCATCTGCGGATACGTTGCCAGAATACGGTTTAGAGAGCTCGTCTTCCCGGAACCTGAGCATCCGATAAACACCAGGCTTTTCGCAGTCGACTCCACGTGATCAAAGCGAAATGCCTTCAAGTCTCCGCTCTTGATTCGCTCATATCCGTTTTGTAGGTGGGCCGAAAGATCACCAGTGGCAATATTGCGCCCCACATATCCCTGACGCAGCATGATCGAGATTTTTGATTCAAGCTCGATGTGGCGCGCCAACGGCTGAAAAAAACCGTCCAGAAGCTGGGAGATAATGTGCACTCGTGTCTGGCCGTCCAGATATACTTCTGTCGGTCGAAGCTCCATAGCCTCACTGAGCCCCGCTATGAGCTGTTTACGGTCTGGTATTGGCGGTAAAGCCTCAATCAGTGGATTGCCATGATATGACGGTATCCCGGTGTCCTGGTAAACGGCCCTCACCATGCCTGAAGGTAAAGTCATTCATCGTCTCCAAACAGCTCATCCAGAAAATCCGGGAAAGCGCCATCGTCGGGCTTGCCATGTAGGTAGGTTACATCAGATTTCGGTTTACTAGTGTCAGGTTGCCGCGCCTTCGTTTGTTCAGCTCTTTGAGCATCTCGCTCTTGCTTGCGATTATCACGTATGCCTCGGACTGTCGCGGCTTTCGATTGCTGTTTATTTATGGCGGGGCGCGAACGCTCAGCGTTTTTGATAGTGTTGCTGACCAGATTTTCCAGCTCCCGTTTGCTGGTTGTCTCGGCCACTTTGGCAACGCTCATCGCTTTTCGTTGTTCTTCCTGACTGGCCCATAACTCCCACATGGACTTGCCGCGAAACTGGCGCGAACGATCTGTTAGAGAGCACACCCAGTATTCCGAACTGTCTTTTTCCAGGAACAGATAAATATAATCAGCTACTGCAGGATCATAAGCTGCCTGGAGGCCGGTGACTCTGCGATCTCCGTTCCTGTGCAGCCAGCCAGATGCTAATAACTCCTTAGACGTGTAATAAGCACCAAAACAGCTAACCCCCAAATCAGAAAGGTGAACTTTTTGGCGTGGCAACAAAGCAATGCGCAAGGCGTGCTCCGATACGTTCTTCAAGCGACCGGTTCGATTCTGTATACCCCAATTCCAGATGTTGAGAGGGGTTAACGCCATATCGTTTGGCATGTCCGGATCGCGGTCGTACTTTGACAGCACGGCATATTGGTTCCGGTGAAGGATCGAGGCGAGCATAATTTGGGTGAAATCGTCCAGCGTGAGTGTTGCATCAAGCCTGTAGTCCTTTCCCCCCTGTTTTCTGACTTTTGTCCCTGTCACGACACCCGGCGTAAACGGTTTGAATTCTGCTTGTAGGGTTCGGAAATAACGCTCAACTATCCCTTTCGCATCTCCGCGATATGGCGGTGCAGTTTCAATACGCACGCCAAACGCTTTCTCCAGGGATTCAATCTGATGCCCTAGTAATTCCCCACGGTCCGCAAGGATGGCATTTGGGATCCCAACGGTTGGCCACTGCTCTTGCGTAATCTCCAGATCATAATGGGCGCAGAGTTCAATCTTGTCTGACATGGAGGTAGTCAGAGCACTCATGGCTGTGACATAGGATGGATTTTCCAATCCTATGTAAAAGCCCGCTACCATGCGACTAAAGACATCAACCACCACATACAGAGTCGGACGACCGATGATCCGTTGCCGGTCTGCCGATAGCAGGTAAACATCAGCAATCGTTGCATCAATTTCATATCTTGAGCCTGGGCCCAGCACTCCTGCTGTGGCGGTCCCTGTTAACGGTCTTATATCTTTCTGGTAGGAAATTCTGTTTGCTCTTAAGCGAATCCGATCGGCGTTTTCATATTCTCTGCGGTAGAAATATCTGATCTGATCAAGTGTTGGATAATCTTCTGGCCGTACATCGGGATTAGCAGCCTCGAACATGTCGATGAATCGTCGATGGGCGTATGGCAGGCTATGGCCCTTGTCGTTCACGTAGTAGCGATCGAGTATCAGACGAAACATCTTTCCGATGGCGCCATCGACGGTAATCCCGGTACCCGGCGAAATTTTCCGGGGTCGACCCAATTTCTTCCTGGATACTTTTCTCTGGCCCTTTCCTCCGGACTTTCGGTAATCAGGCAACAAGGCATTAGGCACCGCTCCTCTCTGCCAAAACTGACGGAGGTTTTTATAAAGCGATTTTCTGGGTTTGTCGGTTTCGTCACTACGAGACTGGACTAACCGGCCCCTGCCACTGCGGTAATAAATTTCTTCATCAACAATCAAAGGCGCTATTAACTCATACCGCTGATCCCGAATCACTTGGGCTTTACTGCCCTGTTCCACGGCTAGCGAGGCGAGTTCCGAGTAGGGATCTTCTACCCGGCGAAGTGATTCATCCAATATCCATTGCCCGATCTCTGTGGCTTTGACTAGCTCAGGCCACGCTTTATCTGAGTCAATATTCATCCAGATAGCGTGTTGGCCCGCCAATGCCAATATGCGATACCGCTCCTGCCCGAGCTTGAAGACGTCATTGATTCGCAGCATAACCCGCCCTCAGCAGCCCTATATCCTCTACTACATGCAGGTCTCGTGATACCAGCTTGTTCCACGGAATGGAGATATCGAACGTTAATACTCTCAAAGCTGCCAGCGCCCGTAACCTAGCCAGCGATGTGCCTGGCTCAAGTGAGTAAGAGTGGTCAATCAGCATTCCAATATCCGGGAGTCTGGAATTAGGGTTATCTGACAACGTACTTACATAGATCGGCAAACTCTGAAATAGGACCTCCAGGCTCTCATCTTGCAATCGCGCGGAATAAAGCAGATCAAGATTCGCCATTACAGTGGAGGGCATCTGCTTCTCGGTTATCAGATACCAGGGGATACCTTTACGTTTCCAATACCGACGCTCAATTTCCAGTTTTTCTACTGTTCGCGGATCCATTAGGTCGGATGAGACTTTCACCTGGATGGCCATGCTCTGTGGCCCAGTCGACGTGGATAGGTCGACAAAAAAATCGCTGGACATGATCTGGTGGTATCCGCTTGCTGCGGGATGAGGAATTTTCGCTTGTTCAGCCAGTGAGAGAGTGTCTTCTATTCTTAGCGGAAACTGCTCACGGATATCGATGACATCCGGGTTCCATTCAATTAACAAAAAAGCCGCAAGTTCTGTGTCAGAGAAGAAATGATGGGTTCGCCCTGTCAGGTGGCCCATCACCCGGTGCGAACGCCCCTCGGAGGGTAGGTCTCTGACGGTGAGCCATGGATGGTAGTCTTTACCATTACCTTTGCCACGGTTTTCCTTGATCCACTTTTCAGTTTTTTTGTCGAGTTTGTAGTTGGCCATTCCCGAGAGCTCCATAGGAGAATAGCCAAACTTTGCCACACCGACCCTCTGTTACCAACTTTATTCCAAAGTTACCAACTCTTTTACCTTGTTACCAACTTTATTACCATCCCACACAACGGCGAAGTGAAGCCGCCGTTCGGTGTCGCCCGGGAAGACGGTACCAACCACGCCGGCACCGTCAGTGGCCTGCAAACCCGGGAGCACGACGGCCAGGGCGATCACAGCCCGACCCTGCAGCGCCTGTTGCTGGATGACACCCCGAAACAAGTGAGTGTGCGGCTGGAAACCAGCCTGGCCCGCAGCGGCCTGGGGCTGGGCTATCTGGTGGATTACAGCGTCACCCCGGGACCCACCCGGCGTGGCGCCCTGCGCGGCCAGGGCTGGGAACTGGCCACCCAGGCCTGGACCACCGTGCGCGCCGGCCGTGGATTGCTGATATCGGCCAGCGCCAAGGCCAAAAGCCAGGGCACCCAGATGGAAATGAACGAAGCGGTGGCCCAGCTCAAAGGCGCGGAACGCACCGCCCAGGCCCTGCATGACGCCGCCACCGCCGCCGGCGCACCGGGCCTGGCCGGCAATGCCGCGCAAACTGCTTTCCGTGAAGCTCTGGACCCGCAAGTCGACGGCCGCTACACCGCTCCGGTGGCCGGCCAGTCGCCGTTCAAGCCGAGGCCCGGCAGCCGTGAAGACAGCGACCAGCCAGTGGAAACCTTCGCCGATCCGAAACTGGTATTGGAAAGCCCGGATCACATCGTCCTCAACAGCGACAAAAGCGCCGCCGCCATGGCCGGCGAGCACCTGCAGATCACCACCCAGAGCGACGGCCACATCAGCGCCGGCGATAATCTCGCCCTGGCCAGCGGCGGCAGCGCCGGCCTCTACAGCCACAAAGGCCCGCTCAAGATCATCAGCGAGAACGGCCCGGTGTCCCTGCAAGCCAACGGCGGCCCGCTGGAACTGCTTGCCGACCAGGCCATCACCGCCACCAGCAGTGAGGGCAAGGTCAGCGTCCTGGCCAAGGACAAAATCACCCTGCAAAGCGGCCAGACCGAAATCGTCCTCGATGGCGCCAACATCACCTTCCGCTGCCCGGGGACTTTTACCGTGAAGGGTTCCATTAAGTCGCTGGAGCCCGGCCAGGCCGGCGGTGTTGGCATTCCGAGCACGCCGGCCGGCACCTCACGGCTTGCCTCTCTGGCGAAGACCGCGGCTGCTGCCTTCAGCGCGGTCCCCAGTTTGGCCTTGTCACGATTGGCCGATGCCACGGCCCCCAAGGCCAATGCGCCGGACGCCCTGGAAATCGCCTACCGCTGGCCCAACGGCAAACCGGTGGAAGACGTGCCCTATTCCTTGAATGAGCCGGAAGAGTCGGAAGACACGCCTTCCGCTCCGACGCCGCCCCCCGGCACCACCACGACCACCGCGCCGTCACCGCCCCGCGCTTCGGGCGCGGCGCCCAAAAACGCCGTCCGCTCTGGCACCGTCAGCACTGGCGAGGCCCGCGAAGAACAAGTGGACACCCTGGTGGATGTGCGAATTGGCCCCGGCCAAGAGCTGGACGACGAGATGGCGGCCTTGCACGAGGAGATCAAGGCCACCCTGGGAGAGATCATCGAAGCGGAGAAGAAAGAAGCCGCCGAGATCGAAAAGGAATGGGAAGAATCCGGCCTGCCCGGGAAAGCCTGGAAGCTTTGGCGCTCCACTCAATGGGCCGCCTTGCGCGGCGCCTGGGACGGTGCGGTTGGCTTGCTGGAATTCACCAGTAATGTCATGGCCTTCGCGCCTCAGAATCTGCTGACACGGGCTGCCCGTAACGCCTGGGAAACCGCTCGGGAAGAAGGTGAAAGCGACGCCGAGTTCCGCCAGCGCTTCCTGGAGAATTTCAGCGAAGACAACAAATACCACCTGGTGGAAGCCCTCGGCTTTGACCCCTCCTCCATTTCCCGGGAACAACTGGCCGAGGCCTGGGAAACCGCCACTCTAATCATGGAAGATGAGGAAAGCCGACAGTTGATCCTCGACTTCGTCACGGACTGGTACGACGCCCAAAATGCTCTGGAGAAAGCGGAACTCTCTTACTACGTGGCCGGTGCCGTGGCTTTTGAGATTCTGTTCGGCATCTTGTTCGCGGCAGCCACCGGCGGCGCCGGTAACGTGGCTCAGATAGGCAGCAAGCTACGTCACGCGGCCCTGTTGAAGAAACTCCAGGCCCCCTTTTCGAAATTGGGCGCGTTGCTCAAGAAGAAACGGTTGCGTAGGGACCACAAGAAAAAGAGAGGTGGCCAGCGGATCGAGGAAGAGACCGCGCTGCCAGAGACCTTGGATATCCGGCAAACCCTGCGCCGTTTGCCCTATCCGAAGACTCTGCAGGAAGCCCGCGAGCACCTGCTGTTGGCCCGCAGTTACATCAAACGCTATGGCTACAGCCCCATGTTCACCGATGCCGAGTTGGAAGAGCTCGTCAAGAGCGGCAAAGCCGCCAGTGAGCGGTTCCATGTAAGGATCATGGACGCCGGCTACCTGGATGGCCGAGACGGTACGCCTCTGGGAGGCGGTCTCGGCGCCCCCATGGAAACCCCCAATGGGGCCGGCGCCAAATACTGGTCCACCACCTGGGAACAGATCCTTGACGTGGACACCGATCCCAAGTTGATACACCAGAAGTTGGGACTGGAAGGCGCCTACGACCCGGAGAGAAAGTATGCCCTGGTCATCATCGACACCGAGAAAGCCACGCCGTTGACCGGTAACGCCAGCATCGTGCCGACATTCAAGGAGTTGGGGCGATTTGCCAGTGATGAACTGTCCAGCATCTTCCCCAATAATGTGGTCGAACAGGTGTTGACACCAGACTTCCAACAGCTGTATGCAAACCATTATAAAGCGGCCATAAAAGATGGGTTTATCGAAGGCCCCTGGGATAACAAAGGCTGGATTAGTTATCTTAAATATACCGATATAGGCGGCGATAACGAAGACCTACTGTCAAGGCGTTTCGCCATGCATAGAAAGTTGGGCAACAACGAAGATTTCGAAGGCACAGGGCTAACCAAGAACAGCATTCCAGACAGCCCCAATCAGAGTGGCGCGTTTGAGACGTTCAACTTCGAACGCAAAGGGATCGAGAACGAAATCACGTTGGCCAAATTAAAAGAAAACGACGCCATTGAAATTATCGAAGGAATGACGGAGATTGCCACGCAATGAGCTCCCTTCAGCCTCTACCAGAAATTGCGCATCACGAGAAACTCCCTCCTGGAGCACAGGAGATTGCGCGGATACAAATGCAAAACCCCAAGAACCTATACGTTTTTATCAAATATGGCGACAAGCTGATCATTCACGACTCAAGAGACGCCATAATTAGAGGAAAACCTGATTACATATGTGGGCAAATAGCCTTACCCATGGGATTTCTAAGCTGGTTTCCCCGGGCCTTAGAGGGCTTTCTGAAACCACCCTCCGAAGGGGGGCTTGCTCCCGGAACGATGAGCAGCGCTGGAGAAGATGTTGATGGGGAGATGTTAGGGATAATTCGGGAAATGGGAGATCGCGCATGGCCTCAGAAGGGGCCGCCCCCGGGCTATGCCGTAGTTAATTACTCACGGGACGACCCGTTCTATAAAACGATGAATTGCCCCATGGAAATAAGCTTTCCCGAAAGCTATCTCTACAACGAAGGGTTGCTCGACTTTATTAAACACCTTGGGGATCAGTACAAAGCAGGGCTGCTATGAGCACCCTTCATCCTCTACCGAAAATCGCACATCACGAAAAGCTGCCTGCCTAAGCAAATGACAGAACAGGGAGACGGCTCATGAGCGGCTCGCCTATGACCCTGAACGTATGGCAAAAGCGTCAGGCCACGGTGCTGTATCACTACACCTCGCAGGCGTACTTACAGGGCCTGAAGGACCAGCTGGATGTGCTGATCGGTGACACGGAAATCACTCTTGATACGGCCCTTCAACAGGGCCGGGACCAGTACATCGCCAATCCGCGCTGGGGATGGCGGGACACCGCCGCCAACTGGAGCACCTACGGCTTCCCGGCGTTGAAGGAATGGCGGCAAAGTGTGATTCATCAGATCGCCCGGCGGGCCATTGAGGCTTATAGCAGCACAGGCGCAGAAAACTGCTCCGGCATGCTCCGGAACCTATCCATGGGCTGGACCACCCCCGAGGAGGAAAAACAGTTCGAGGAGGCTTTCAGCGAAGTTTACGGCTATGCCACTTATATCGACAGCCTGATTGGACCACCAAAAAACATGACGGAAAGCGCCTTTAATTCGTATTGGTACGGCTCTCGCACTGACCCGAGCAACCCGGGGATAGCCCACCTTTTCCCCCGACTCCCCAAGTATGTCGTCCATATAGCTGTCGAAGCGGAGACGGGAAAGAAGCCCCCACGCACAGGCGTGTATGTACCTCAAGACGACCCGCTAGGGGCGCTCCAGTTTTGTTGGACAGGAGGGGAAACCAACGGCAGCCCCGGGAAATGCGTCACTTTCAATGATCTGGGAAGAAAGATCATTCAAGCAGCGGGAAGGGATAACTTGTGGGTCAAAGGCCCCGAGCTTGTTAACGCGGTCAAACAATACGCACCTTCGGAATACGAGACTTTTGTGCGCAACCTAAGAGGGCGCAACTTCTCCCCTTCGGAATTGGATAACCCGAATATGGCCAGTCGTTTCCTGAGAAACGAAGGTATGGCACTCAACTCCTGCAAGTGGTACTTCGTCGAACAGATTGAAGGCGAGTACGACGACGCTGTCGAACAGGAAGATGTACCAGCCCGCCCTCCCCGAACCCCCGGTGGTCAGCCGTGCCCTGAGTCCGGCTGGTGGTTCACCCCGGCAAAAGCGGGCTCCCGCCGTTATTTCAAGAAGGGAGAGGTCATGCCGAGTTTCGAGGGCAGTGCTTACGGGGATACGTTCTGGCAGTGGGATGCCAGGCAGGGACAGTAAGACCTGAGCGATGAATCGACCAGCATGTCCTTGCAAGAGCGGTTATCGGCACCGCACCCAGATCATCGGTGAGGCTTGGGACATTGATGGTGAACACTGGGCCGTCCGCAAGCGGGTGCGCTCCCCCCACGGTATTTTCATTGAATACGGCTGGCGGATGGACCAAGTGCCCGGCCCCGGCATCCCCTCTCGGGGTGTCAGCCTGATCCTCACGCCGGTATTGGCTCAGGCTCTGCATGACCTCCCTATCTTCAATGAGGCCAAGGCGGCCTTGGGGATCAGCCATACCGCCTTGAATCAGTTACGTCGACGCGTGGCCATGCGCCACCGGGACCAGTTGGACCGCTGGTGGCGGGACCGTATTGATGGCCTTAAAACCCTGCCGATAGACACTTTCGCTCGCTGCTACGGCGTGCATCCGGACACCGTCAAGGCCTACCACCAGCGGCTGGTCGGCCCAACGCAACCCGGCACCAACCGGACGTGGGAGTACCAGAGGGTAAACCAACTAATGGTGATGTTTCTGGATCACCACGCCGACACCGGGTTCACCGACCTGCGGCACGCCAAGCAGAATCCCGCCATCCCCATGGGGGAATACGGCTATCGAGAGGAGACCCCGCAAGGCCCGGTTTACTTGTTCACCTCCGACACGCTGGTCAGGGCCATTCCGGAATTCACACTCAAGCGGATCTCCCGAGCCCTGGAGGCAACCGGTTGGGTGGAAGCCTCGACCTGGGTCAACGGCGAAAAACCCATACCAAAGCCACGACGCATCAGCGGGCGCCGTAGTCTGTACTATCACGTGCATCGCCCCAATTCGTGACCTTACTCCGGTGCGAAGGGTTGCGCTGGCCCCAAAAGCTTGACACCCCGTCGCCATCGTTGATTAGATATTGATCGAACACCCCTACCGCTGGGATAAGCGGCCCCTTGAAAAAAGCCTTGTCGGATCGTGAAACGAGGCAGCCTTCGGGCTTCGATCCACTCTCAACCCTCGCCAGCCGGCAACCTTCGACACCTTTTTCCATATCACCCCAACGGGGAAACACATCCCCATGGGGCACGCTTATGCGTGGTGTTTCTCCGTATTTTCTTAACGTTAAGGAGAATCACCATGAACCCAGCTCAGTCCACTCAACCGACTCAATCTACTCAAGAAAAGCAATACTTCGATCTGCACACCACCGGCATCGGGTACCTGAACCGTATCCGCGAAGTGTCTCCCAAGAAAGGCCAGCCTTTCCTGGCGTGCAACATCGCGGCGCTGTCCGGTGCCGCCGACGATGTGGTGTACACCCGCTTCGACTGCCGTGTCAGCGGCAAAGAGGCCGAGGCGTTGGTCCGGCAGTACGAGGACGCCGTGAAGCAGGATCAGAAGGTCTTGATCAGCTTCAGAATCGGCGACCTGTGGGCCGATACTTTCACCTACACCAAGGGTGACAAGGTCGGCCAGACTGGCGTCAGCCTCAAGGCCCGCTTGTTGTTCATCAGCTGGATCAAGGTGAACGGCCAACTGGTCTACAAGGCAGAACGGCCGCAGCTGGAGCAGGATCCGTCCGGTCAAGCCGATCAGAGTGGCCAGGACGATCAGTCCGAAGCGGCGTCTTCCGAGGACAGCCCGGCACCCGCTGCCGAGGCTTCACCCTCTCCGGAAGAAGCACCGCGTCAGTCCGCTCAGACCGCACTTCCTGAAACCGTCCAGCTGTCCAAGGACGCGACGGACTTTCAGGAACGCAAGGCGGCACTGAAACAGCAAGGCTATCGCTTCGACGGTCAGGCTAAAGTGTGGCGTTTGCCCACCGATGCGGCCAAGGCCGCCATCGAGGCGCAACGCCAAGCCAACGCCCAAGACTGGGCGCGCAGTGCTCAGGCCACCGCCTGATTACCGCTCGTCACTCTCTACCCAGGCCCCGTTTTCGGGGCCTTTCCTTTCATTCCACCCACCGTCCCGGGGGCCTTGCCCCACCGGGGTCAGTGCCTCCTTCAGTGGTTCATCAGGAGGCTTTCATGTCCCTCAGTTCAACCCCATCCATCAATGACGGCGCTCTCCGCACCCCCATCGACTACACCAGTATCCAAACGCACCCGGTTATTCGCGAAGCGATTGGTATCCTGGAGGCCCAGCTCTTCAAACGCGAAGCCTCGCTGACCAGCTCTGTGGCTGTTCGCGAGTATCTCCGTCTGCAACTGGCCAGCGAGCCTTTGGAAGTGTTCGCCATCGTCTTCCTCGACAATCACCATGGCGTCATCGCCTACGAACCCTTGTTTCGAGGCAGCATCAGCGGCGCTGCGATCTACCCTCGCGCCGTGGTCAGACGGGCCATCGAGCACAACTGCTCCGCGGTCATCTTCGCCCACAACCACCCTTCAGGCGACACTGAACCCAGCCGGGCCGACCGGGATGCAACAACTCGTTTAAAAGCGGCCCTGGACCTGGTGGATGTCCGTGTTCTGGACCATTTCATCATCGGCAAAGGCACGCCCCTGTCCTTCGCCGAAGAAGGCTATTTGTAACCCCCGGGCCTCATCGGCCCTCCCCGTTTTCCATTCCAAGCTCTGCCCTGTCCGCCAGGGCTTTTCCTTTCCTTCTGGAGTCTGCCCTATGATTTCCTTATCTGGCCAATTGGCCATCCGCACCATTCACGGGCGCAACGGCGCGTTCAACGTTGGCCGCCTTTCCACCTCCATCGGCGACTTCGTCGTCAAGAACCCGGAGTTGGATCAATACCACGAAGGCAAGTACGACGGTGATTTTCTGATCACCGCCATCCGTCCCACCCACTACCTCGCTAACGGGCGTCTGGTGATCGAGATTCGCGCCCAGTTGGACGGTATGACGCTGTCCGGTATCGATGCCCTGAGCAACGACGATGCCAGCCGTCTCAGCACGGAAGAACCCGACCCGGCTGACGAGCCCATTCAGCCAACGGCCCATGCCCCTCAACCCTCAGCGCCCAACGCTGCCCCCGCACCGTCGGAGGAATCCTTCGCGCCCCAGGACACACCGTCCGAGGGCCAGGCGAACGCGGACGGGGACGACGCCAAGCTGTTTGGCCCCCTGTGGCCTCTCTCGGACGCCGTGAAACTCGACGCCACCGTGGATCGGCGCCGGCTCCGCCAACAGTGCGACCGGCTCCATCAACTGGGGTACGAGTTCGCGCCCCTCTCTCAGGACTGGCATCGCGTCAGCTCTTGAGGGCCCTTCTCACGTCATCAGCACCACGGTCCTGTGGTGCTTGCGCGCTGCGCTAACCCTTCGGTGTCTTGGGCCTCTGTCGGCCCGCGCTGCCTTTCACTCGGATAATCAGGAAACCACGATGTCTACCTCTACTCGCTGCACGCCGCAGGCGCTCTATCGCATCGAAGAATGCCCCGATCTGATGGTCGATGGGCACGTCGGCGATGAGCGCGGCAACCTGGTGTTCTTGTCCCTCTGGGGCCGGGACACCGCCATCCAGTCCTTTCTCGCCCGGCTGACGCTGGGGCGCGATGAACAAGGCCTGGACCATTTCCACCTGATCTTGGAGCAGGACAGCCACGTTTCGGTGTTCGTGCCCAACACGGACCACCTGGAAAAACGCACCACCCGGGCCTATCGCCAGACCCTGTTCGGCACCCTGGTCCATGTGTGGCTGTTTGACACACGCTGCCTGACGCCGGACCGCACCAACGGCACCGCGCTCACGCTGCTGCCCCGAGGCTTCCCCAACACCGATCCACGACTGTGGCAGGCCGTGCGCGAGACCTGCGCCCTGCCCCTGCTGGATCATTGGCGCGACACCGTGCTGACGCTGCTGTGGGACCTCAACATGCTGGGGCGCCTTCCCATGACCCTCGGGCCACTGGAAGGGGTTCGACTCACGCTGGATCTGCCACGACTGACGGACCTGCTCGGAGAGCGCATTCGGGCCGGGACGCTGACCGCGTCACCACAGCCTGGCAAAGCCCGGGCCGCCTAGCGGCCTGGGTTCCGGCAACCGCCTTTCAAACCCCATCCAGGCAGGGATTTCCCTGCCTGACTTCCACACCGCTTATCACAATCAGGAGAGCCCTATGGCTTTGATGTTCCCGCGCCTGGCGCGCAACTTCGCTCGCAATGGGTACTTCCCCACGGACGAGCCCACACTGGAGCGGACCTTGTCCGCTCTGCGCCCCGCCGACGGTCCCATGGCGATACTCGACCCCTGTGCCGGCGAAGGCGTCGCCCTCGCCGAGGCGGCACACGCCCTGGGCCGCGACGCCGTCACGGCCTACGCCGTGGAGTACGACGGCGAGCGCGCTCAACACGCCCGGACCTTGGTGGATCAGTGTGTTCACAGCGACCTGATGGACATGATGATCACACGCCAATCGTTCGGACTGCTCTGGCTCAATCCGCCCTATGGTGGTTTGGCCAAGAACGCCGACGGGGTGACCGACTACGCCGGCAAAGGCCGGGCACGGCTGGAAAAGCTGTTCTACCAGCGTGCCCTTCCTTTTCTGCAGTACGACGGCATTCTGGTGTTCATCGTCCCTGCCTACGTGCTCGACCGAGAGTTGGTGGGCTGGCTGACCCGCCATTTCACAGATTTGACGGTCCACCAGGCGGTGGAGACGCAATTCAAACAGGTGGTGATCCTCGGGCGCCGAGTTCGGCAACGGGACACCGTGCCCGCCGAGGCCAAAGCGGCCCGCGATCATCTGTTGCGTATTGGCCAAGGAGAAGCGGCCGCGGACACGCTGCTGCCCACTGGGGGCCATCGTCACTACACCGTCCCCTGTACCCGGGTTCTGCCCGAGCACTTCTACCGTGTCACGCTGGAACCACAACAGCTGGCCGAGGAAGTACATCGCCTGCAGGGGCTGTGGCCCACGGCGGACGCCTGCTTCGGCGCCACACACCGCCCGGCCCGGCCGCCGGCCTGCGCGCTCTCTCAATGGCATCTGGCGTTGGCCTTGGCGGCCGGCGCCATTTCCGGGGTGATTACCGCCCCCAGTGGCAAAGTCCTCGCTGTGAAGGGGGACACCCACAAGGAAAAATCACAGACCTCGGAGTTCGCCGAACGTGAGGACGGCTCCATCGCGGAAACGCGCATTCTCACCGACCGGTTTGTTCCGGTGATTCGGGCCTGGGACATGACACCCGGCTCCGCGACGCAGGGGCAGATCCTGACCATTCGTTAACCCCATTTCGGCGCGTCACGCCGGAATATCCACTCCACATAGCCACCCCACCGGGGCCACACCGCCCCGAAAGGGGCGTGGTGGGCCCGTCATTCAATGAGGAGCTTCACCATGAAGACACTTACCCCTTCCACTCCGGCTTCGTCCGTTATTTCCAGCGACCGTGACGAGGCTACCCTGACCGCTCTGACCGTGGGTCTGTCCGACTTCGTCGAGGAATTTGGCGACGAACTGCTGGCTGCCCTGAACCAGGCGAACCCGCCCGTTTTCGACGGGCAGCCCCGCCAGGAACGTGAACAGGTCCTGGCAGGCCTCTCCCGGACGTTGTTTCCGGCCCAGGCCCGGACGGTACACGCCGTCACCGAGTTGCTGATCAACCGCGGTGAACCCGCCGCGATCGTCAACGGGGAAATGGGTTGCGGCAAAACCACCGTGGGCATCGCCACGGCGGCAGTGTTGCACCGAACCGCGGGCTACCGGCGCACGCTGGTGCTTTCCCCACCCCACCTGGTCTACAAGTGGCGACGGGAAATCCTGGAGACCATTCCCGACGCCCGCGTCTGGGTGCTCAATGGCCCGGACACCCTGTCCAAGCTGCTGAAACTGCGGGAGACATTGGGCTCTCCCATCGAAGGGCCGGAGTTCTACGTTCTGGGCCGTGTGCGGATGCGCATGGGGTTCCACTGGCAGCCGGCGTTTCAGCGCCGACGGCGCCAATGCAGCGAGCAAGCGGTCTGTCCGGACTGCGGCCGGACCCTCACCGACCCGGACGGCGAGCCGATCCGGCCCGCGGTCCTCGACGCCGAGGACACCCGCCGCAAATGCGATGGGTGCGGCACGCCGCTTTGGACGCTGGTGCGCCCCAAGGGGTTGTCCGCGACAGACCGCTCCGCGGCGGTGGTCAAAGCCCTGAAGCGGATCCCAACCATCGGGGAAGTGACCGCCCGACGGCTGATGAAAACGTTTGGCGAGGCGTTCCTGGCGTCCATGCTGGGGGACAACCTCTACGAGTTCATCAACCTGATGGACGCCAACGGCCAGTTGGTCTTCTCCGACCGGCAGGCTCAGCGCATGGAGCGCGCCATGGCCAATATGGAGTTCGGCTTTGGCGAAGGCGGCTTTCAAGCATCTGAGTTCGTCAAGCGCTACTTGCCTCAAAACACGTTCGACCTGCTCATCGCCGACGAGGCGCATGAGTACAAGAACCGAGGCTCCGCCCAGGGCCAAGCCATGGGCGTCTTGGCGGCGAAGGCCCGCAAGGTCCTGCTGCTCACCGGCACCCTCATGGGGGGCTACGCGGACGACTTGTTTTTCTTGCTGTTTCGGGCATTGCCTTCTCGGATGATCGAGGACGGCTACCGCCCGACACCGCGAGGCAGCTTGTCGTCCGCCGCCATGGCGTTCATGCGGGACCACGGGGTACTCAAGGACATTTACTCCGAGAGCGCCTCCGCAGCCCACAAGACCGCCAAGGGCAACAAGGTCACGGTTCGGACCACCAAGGCCCCCGGCTTTGGCCCGAAGGGCGTACTGCGTTACGTGCTGCCGTTCACGGTATTCCTGAAGTTGAAGGACATCGGTGGTGTGCTGCCCCCGTATGACGAAGAGTTCCGTGACGTGGCGATGACCGAGGAACAGGAAAGGGTCCACCAGACTCTGGCCTGCCAGCTCACCGCCGAGCTAAAGCGGGCTCTGTCGCGCCGCGACACGACCCTGCTGGGCGTGGTGCTGAACGTCCTGCTCGCCTGGCCTGACACCTGCTTTCGGGCGGAGACGGTCAAGCACCCTCGGACCCGGGAGCCGCTGGCCTTCGTGCCGGCACAGTTCTCCGACACCGACGTCATGCCCAAAGAGGCGGAGCTCGTTGAGATCTGTCGGGAAGCCAAGGCGGAAGGCCGTAACACCCTGGTCTATACCGTCTACACCGGCCACCGTGACACGACGGCCCGCCTGAAGGGCATCCTGGAGCGGAAAGGGTTCAAGGTGGCGGTACTGCGCGCCAGCGTGGACGCGGCCCGGCGGGAAGACTGGATCGCCGATCAACTGGAACGGGGTATCGATGTGCTCATCACCAACCCCGAACTGGTGAAAACCGGCCTGGATCTGCTGGCCTTTCCCACGATCGTGTTCATGCAATCCGGGTATAATGTGTACTCGCTGCAACAGGCCGCCCGCCGCTCCTGGCGGATTGGCCAAACGCAACCGGTGCGGGTCATTTACCTGGGCTACGCCCGAACCTCACAGATGACCTGCCTGGGGCTCATGGCGAAGAAAATCACCGTGGCCCAGAGCACCTCGGGTGACGTGCCGGAATCCGGACTCGACGTTCTGAACCAGGACGGTGACTCGGTGGAAGTGGCCTTGGCCAAACAGCTTGTCGCAACGTGAATGACCTTCGGCGGCCCCATGGGCCGCCTCCCCTTCTGCTCCCACTACCATCCTGCTCTCAGTGCACCTTATCCGTTAAACTGGCGCATATGAGTACGCTCAAGACCATCTACTAGTAGAAGCGCTCGACAAAAATCAGCCCAAACGCGAACCCAATCAGCGCCAGAACGCCGGGAATGACATAAACCCATACAAAGGCACTCCTTCCCATCTCGCCCCTTGAATAGCGCTTATAGCCAGCGTCATAAAAGAAAGCCCCCAAAATCAAAAGGAAAAAGAATGCACTGGAAATATCTAGGATTCGATCCGGGCCGACCCAGACCCACCAGGCCCCCGATCGAATAGCCGAAAAGTAGACAACAATCACCTGTAAGACCAGAAAAACAGGTTTAATCATCACTCGCGCCACCACCAACTCTACCCCTCAAGAGCATCAAAAAAGACTCCCAAAGAGGCCGATAAGGGATAGAGCCGCCCCCAAAACCATCATACTCTTTCCGTATAATGGAAGTCTTTTCTCGGTCCTCTTTCTTGTTTTCCTAACGTTATCAGCAGCGCGATACGCCTTTTGACTCCTGAGAATATGCTCCTGAAGTCGGAAATTAAACTGAAGATCTCCCGCTTGCGGCAATAGGTAAAAGATAAAACCGAATAGCACCAGTCCTACTCCCAGCCCTGTTAGCCTTATCGCATCAAAAGAGCCATACAGATTATTGAGCCATTCATTTAGCATAGGCGGACTGCATCAAGTTTGTATTTGGTTTTCCTGGGTAAAGTACAAACCCGCCCCCTGCCCCGCCAAGCAGTGCGTCTGTAACTGATCCATAGTTATTGAGGGTAGTCTGAGCTAACGCCGACCCCTGAAGAATCGACAGTCCCAGAGACACATCCGACGCCCCGTATGAACCGATACTAACTGGCAGCTGTCCTATAGCTCTATTGGCCGAAGAATAATCAGCCATCTCAGTGATATTAGCGAATTTCGTTCTTGCCAAAGCGCTTCCGGCCGACACCACGTCTGGAATGCGTCCAACCGGGATACGCCCACTAGCCAGGTCAAACATTAAATTACCGCTCACCGCTGCAAGCTGAGCATCCTGATTGCCGGGAAACAAAACCTGCGCTCCCAGCTCGAATCCACTCGATGGTACGCCCGGTTCTTGGTCTCTAACCGCGCTGACAAAATTTCGGAAGTTCAGACCGAAATCAAATGAGGACTTTGCAACCGTTGTCGTTCCGAAACTAATAGCCCCCACACCCGCAGCCTTTGTAATCAACGTCGGCTCTGGGACCCCCAACATAACCCCACCTCCAACGGCAGTCGCTCCGCCCACGAATACACCGGCCCCACTTGTAATCATGCCAAGCCCCGAACTAAAGGCATCATTCCACTTCACCAAGCCCATTGGATCATTGTAATTGATCGGATTATTTCCAACATAGGCGTAAAAATTGATTCCACCTTCGAAGCGTGCAGGATCTTCACTAATGAAACGGCCGACCTCCGGGTCATAATAGCGGGCTCGATAGTAATAAAGACCAGAGTTTCTATCGTATTCACGCCCCGTGTACAGCAGTGTGTTTTCAGTCCCTGGCATCGACTGGCCTAGGGGCATCCCGAATGCATCGAAAGTTGTTCTCTCTTCCACTGCCCCGTTGTGTCCCGTCAACGCTGAGACACTGTTGAGGTGGTCATTATGGAAAGTATAGTTGGTTCTGTCGTTCCGATCTTCGGAGTGATAACTAAAACCATTGAGCAGCTCATCCACAACCACACCGCGCAGGTACGAATTTTTTAAGACTCCGTCCAAGTCGTAAGTCGAGTCCAAATGCTCGTCTTCCAGGTAATGAAGGCGCTCACCATTACGAATACGATAGCCAGCGTGATCGTACTCAAACAACTTTCCATTGATCTCCGAAGCTCGCCCTTTACCGTCATAGGTCACGGTGTACAGTGGCACCCCATTGGCATCAAGCTTCTCTGTGACACGACCACTATCATCATATTTGAACTGTCGATATATCGGCCCGTTCGTACTTCCAACCCGGATATTCATAAGGCGGTTTCCAGAAGGGCCTTCGCTACAATCATCGACATCAAAACAGTAGTGGTAGGTGACTCCGTTCCGAACTTCTGTTCGCCGATTGCCCACGGCATCGTAACTATACGCGCGGTCTTCGGCATCGTTCGTACTGTCTACCCTGACCAGCCTATATAGCGCGTCGTAATCATATATAACCGTTCTTCCACTAGCGGTATCACTAATCTGAACTATGTTGCCAACATGGTCATACAGATAGTGTAAATCTTCCACCGCTGAACCATCTGCAGACAGATTCTGAAGCTGAATTAATCGGTCGTCATTGTCGTACTGATAGTGTGTTTCAGCGCCATTGGACAGTAGCCGATCGATCAGACGCCCAGCGCCGTCATAGTGATAACTGGCCGTGAGATACTCTGGATTGCTCATCCCGACTAGCCGGTTCATGCTGTCGTACTGGTATGTTGTTACGTCTCCTTGTGGTTTGGTTTTCGTAGCAAGGTTTCCGGCTGGATCGTAAGAGTAAATCCAATCCTTTATATCCCCCCCACGGTCATCGAACATTTTTTTCCTTTCATACCGCGCGGTGTATTGGTAATAATACTTCTGCTCTTCCTCTTCATCGATGCCGGCTAAATCCAGCTTCCCGAAACCGTGGTAACCCCAATCATAAGAAGAGCCATCTTGTAGGTAATCAGCACCTACAAGTCGATTCATTTTATCATAACTGTTGCGTTGTCGGCGCCCAGAGCGATCTTCAGTCAAAAGGGGATTGCCAGCTTCATCGTACAACAAAACTCTGTCCGTCTTGTCCTCCCCTGGTTCAACAACGGGATCTTGAGTTTCAAGTAAACGTCCGAGATCGTCGTAAACAAAGGAGGTCACTTGGCCTTCCGCATCCGTGATACTGGTTACGTTCCCCAACAAGTCATACGTATACCGAGTGTCCCCATTCAAGGCATTTCGCTCTAGTACCAAACGATTCAGCTCATCATACTCACGATAAATCGTTGCGCCTTCATTGTTCCGAGGATGCCCCGTGTCAGCCATCGCGTTCGCATCTTTGACGTGTGTGATGTTACCGTTAGCGTCATAGGTTGTCTGACTAACCCGGCCTGCCTCAGTTTCAACCTGTATAAGGCGCCCCATCGCATCATAAGTATTACGGACACTATGACCGTTGGGATCGGTGGCCAAGATCAACCGACCACCAAGGTTGTATTTAAAAGTAAAACGGTGTCCATTGGCATCGATCCGAGCCGTGCGACGTCCCATACTGTCGTACTCGTGCCTAACCGTATTTCCATTTGGGTCGGTTTCGCTGAGCCGGTTGCCCATTTCATCATAAGTATACGAGGTACTGTACCCTAAAACGTCCGTTACTTTAATTAACCTTCCTGCCGCATCGTATGTGTTTTTCGCATAGGTACAAACTGTATGACCAGACATATAAGGGCATTCCGAAGAAAGAATACTCCCAGTGTGATGTAACTTTTTTTCTACGACCTTTCCATTATCATCGTAAACATTTTCATGAATGTTCCCATCAGGTGTTGTAACTTTCGTAACGCGATCCAAATCGTCATAAGCGTAACGAGTGGTAACTTCCATCAAGCTAGAGTCTGTAGCCGACCTGCGTCGATGTAGCGTTTCTGTCAACACCCTGCCAAGGACATCGTAGGTATAAGTAGTGGTAATGTCTCCGCCACTCGTTGCACCACTGACGACCTTGCTTTGAACATTGATGCCGTCACTTTTGTAGGTGTAGTGCGTTATCCTCTGCCGACTGGGGACAGAAGGGTCGATAAACTCAATATGCTGCTTGATTTGGCCAAACGCCTCACCACTGGCGTAATAGGTGTAACGTTCCAGAAGGACATTTTCTACCCCATTGACCGTCGCTCGAATTTCATACAACTTACCTTTTACCGCATCACCCGCCTCATCCGTAGTTTGGTAATAGGTTCTCGTCATACGGTTCCCACGCTTATCGGTCACGGCGGTGACTTGCCCGTACAACCCATAGCTATAATCGATGGTGTTTCCCAATGGATCAACTTCTCGTGTAATCAGCCCATCAGTATCGGATGGGTCCGAGCTTATGCTTCTATCCATTTGGTAAGAGTATTGGGTTAGACCACCCATAGCATCACGCTTCTTATAACGCAGCCCATCTTCGGTATTCTCAAATTGGAGAACGGCGCCATTGGGTTCCTTAAGTTTGATTAGCGCCCCATTATTCTTATCGTAAAAATGCTCTCTGACAAACCCCCTCGGGTCTGTAACCCGGGTCCTCTGACGATAAAGATCGTAATCCAGAACCTCTGTCTCACCCAACGCGTTCACATAACTGAATGCCTTATTATTGTCGTAGTAGGAAAAAGCGACGGTTTCGCGAGTGCCGTCTCTACCTTGGGGTTTAATGATTTCATTCAGTAGATGTCCATCCCGGTGATAGGTGTATTCCGTCGCATTCCCTTCCGGATCAATGGCTTTTATAAGATTGCCAGCCTCGTCATACTCGTAATGCCTGCGAGGAGCCCCGGACCAGTCCGTCACCGATGAAAGCCTGCCGCTTTCATTATAAGAGAACCAAAGCCCAGAATTACGCTGCCGATCGATATTCCAATTATCGGTGATTTCTTGAAGCCTTCCATTCCTATCATAATGCATAGTGAGTTTATTTCTATAGGGGTCCGCTATAGATATCAGCCTCGCATCCGTTATGTCCCGCTCCAGCAAGTCCCAGTCTACCCTTTCAAAAACATACTTCACCCCATTCGCAAAAGTGAGCGTATACTGGCCACCTTTAGGCGTATGCAGTTCCAAACTCGTGAACTCACCAAGCGGGCCATCCACGATACGGCGCTCACTACTGCTATCGGAGTTGAGAATAAAGGTGTGCTCCCCTCCTCGTTCATCGATATAACTTATAGAGGAAGCAATCCCATTTTCATTCTCTGGAGCATCCTCTATAGAGCAATTTGGGCATTTTCCGTAATCGTTGGAGCTTAGGTGCATATTGTAAGAGTGCGTCCATCCGTAACCCATCGAATTACGGTTGTACGCCATACCCTTTCTATTCGAATTATAGGTCCGGGTAAACACATATGACATCCCGCGCCCTTTAATTTGAAAATCTGTTTCATCATGATACATATTCCCCGTCACCGTAGAGACCGGATCCACCGTGGAGGGGGTGCGAACCAAATCATTATTAGTAACCGATGCGGGATGCTTGTCCGTAAAAATTTCATTATTGAATTCTGGTTGAGCAGGAGGACCTCCAGTATCGGCCAAAGACAGATTGATACTGCCGTCGACCCAACCACCACCGGCCAAAAAAGTGTCATTGCTAATATTAAACCCCAGACTTGCAAGACTGCCATCCGATTCATCATAGATTTTTTCAACATAGACACTAAAAAGATTGTGCCCCGTATCGGTTTTACGAGAAGGGATCGTGTACTCCCATCTCGCGGGATTTTCCCCAATAGTTCCACCAAATAGCAACGCATTCCTGATTCTGAACACTACAGCAGCCTCGTGAAGAAGAGGCTCTCTGCTGTCAAGAGTCACATGATTGGCAGTACTAAAGCCTTTATTGTTATCAAGGAAATCGTATTTCCCCTCCTCTCCGACACCAAAAAAATTCTTGTAGTAGGCTTCGAATTGATTCTTGAGCTGACCAAGTGTGGTACCTTGGGAAAAGGAATAACCGCACAAGCTGCCCGCATTAAGCGGTGCGCCAGAACCATTCTCCGCAATAAGGTCATCTATGTTTTCCGCGCAGTTAACCATAGATATAATGTTTGGACCCCAGAAATCGTTCCAGTACGTGAGAAACGCTGCCCTGTAATTATCTGAGGACTGCGGCACCTCTTTAAATACCTCCACCTTCTCCTGTCCGGTGTTCGTATTGTGCAAGAAGAAGAATGGTCTGGTTCCATATATATCGCGTAAAGAGTATGACCACGGTGCTGCGACCTGCCTGCGATAGTTAAACTTCGAATACATAGCCGTCATTGCACTTTCAGAGGCATCGGCAATGTGCATCAAGTCCACGCTGGCCTCACTGGCCAGAGCCATTTGGATGCCACGCACCGTTGATATAGCATCAAACCCTGTTAGCTCTTGCCATATCTCATGCTCAAGAGAGGACCCTTCGTGTCCAACAAGCTCAAAATGATCATTGGCAAATGAAGACGGCTTGTCGTTCAGCCAAGTGCCGTTGAACCGAACCCCTTTCATATCGATTAGCAGGCCACCGGGCATGATTGAAAACGCCGTTGACCCCAGATAATCCACCTCGTGCGTTGAACTGACGATACCGACGAACCCTTCCATCGGTGAGTACACATGATTCAAAGCATCCAGCTTTTGAGTGTTCTCAACAAATCGGGTGAAGTATTGGTTCATAGCCACGTTAAGAAGTCCACCCGTCAGCTCGTCCTGAGCTATAGGGTCATCCAAAAGACGGGGTTCTCCGGTATTGATAACGCCGTTTCCGTTTTTGTCGACATAAGGCACACCACTGCTGTTGTTGATGATGGGAAAGTGCTCATTTGCTTCCAGCAGCTTTTCCGCCGCCCGGTGTACCTGAGACCAGTTCGAGGTATCGCCCCCGGTGCCGATAAGGTAGTAACCTCCAAAGATCAGATTTTGATAGGTCGCCTCAATGACGTGATCATCACCTCCAGCTGTCGACGGCGCCCCATCCAGTTCGAACGTGACATTGAATCGGCGACCTAGAAAATCATCGCTATCGTTCTGCCAGGCAATGAGAATTGGCGTATGAATGACCTGACCGTCCAAACGCACCGTCATCTGATGATGCTCAAAGGGGTCCCCAGCCGTTTCGCTCCCCTCGAAGTAACTTAGCGTAATGCGCTTTGTTGACAGATCCGCCAGCGCTATCGGATCAGAAGTGGAATCCAAAATAAAAGGAGGAGAGATATTACCTGTGAAAGAGAAGTTACCTAATTCATATCGGATAACCAGGTATTTGGCCCAGTCGGGATCGTTCTGATCATCATGCTCGGAGACGCTGTCATAAGTCGTCACCGCGCCAGTAATGTTATACGGAAGGGAGGCCGGAAGAAGGCCGTCATTCGCGGGTACAATCACCCCTGGGTCAGCTACATCCTCCAGCGTCTTACCTGGATGATTGGCATGTAGCCACGTCAGTATTTGCTCCTCATAGATCTCCAGAGGCCCTTTGTCTCTGTAATCTGCGTCATCATTATCGATGGCGTGGTAGTATCGGTCGTAGTCAAAATCGACGACACCGTATACCTCGATATTCTGGTTGTGAAATTCTCTTAGCTTCCAAGATGGATCGACATCGATCCACTGACAACGACCTGGTGTGGCGGAGCAGTCCACTCTGGGCGGAAAGGCACCACGGTAATCAGAGAATGGCACACTCACCTGAACCCAGGCATGTTCGAACTCGATGGTCGGGGTACCGTCCACATCAGCCAGATTCACATTTTGAATACCCTGGTCATCCATGATCGCCGCCGCCAGTTCGATGTTCTTCACACCGATCCAGTTGGCCACATCTTCGGCAGGCGCACTCACTGTCGCTTTGGCGTAACGGGCCGGAATATTCTGCGACCGGTACATGGCAATCAATACGGATGCGATGTCCACATCGCTGCCCCGCTGGCCCATGAATGTATTGATCGTGTTTGAACGGGATCCGTGATACAGCGCGTACTCGTGAGTGTTGCGAACGTATTCATACATCGCGGCCACACTTTCCAAGGCTTCGGCCTTCTGGGCGATCAGTCCCTGCTCGCAGCCCCCCTCTTCCGGAGGGCACTCGAATAGAATCTCCCGAGTTTGCGCCAGTGGGTCGGCATGCGCGCTCCGTGCGCCAAACAACGCGAACAGGCACAGCACAATGGTGTACACCATCGCGCTCAAGTACCGACGATAGACTAGGAACTCTCGGTTCCCCCCTAATGGAAAATTCGGCAGGCGATTCATGATCTCGTCCTTGATTTTTATGGGTTCAACTTGAACGTTCGGCGGTGTCGAGTGCGAGTCTGGAAGGTCGGCGTGGAGGGGAACCGTTCGGCCTTCCCCCCAATAAGGGCCGAATCCCCCTCCGATGTCGTGATCGGTTCAACGGGCAGGGGCTGTTTTCCAAGGGTGAAGCGCCTTGAAAGCCTTTCGATTGCTCGGGCACGTTCTTCAGGTGGCAGGGCCAATGCAGTGCCCACGTCCTCTTCCAGACTATCCAGCACGTCAAATACTGCGGGCGTGATGGGCTGGATGATCGATGAGCCCCGGTTCGGTGCGGTTGAGCCATTAAATAACGTCGTCAGTCGCCGCCATACTGAGCCCTCTTCTTGATCCTGAGGCTTCAGATGGTGGGTCATGCCCTTGAGCGTGTTGATTTCATTACGTAAGGCAGTCAGCGCCGCCTTGTCCGAATCCACCACTGCCACACTTTGAGTACGAGTCGTCAGCGCGGCGTTTTGGTCGTTGGAGTCTTGAAGCGTCAAGGTTGAACCCGAAGGAACGGCCATGCGTTCAATTTCACGCTTTACCGCACGCACCTGTGCCTTGACCGATTCATACTCTTCCGGTCTTTCTTCAAGACGAATAGCGTCAATGACTGAAGCACCAATGGCCTGCACCGCCGCCCGGTCAGTGGCACTCAGTGGCGTGTTGTGGGACCGTTCGTCTCCTACCGAAGCCACCGCCACGACCATGAGCGCGCTCGCGGCAATGCATTGTGTTTTCTTCATGGTTCTCATCCCTGTATCGATGCTTCAAAACGGTTCAGCTTCGCCTCATGAGGCCGGAGTAGCTATCGGCTGATCCCCATCCGGTCAATAATCGGCGCACCATCGTAATCGCAGGCATTTGCCTCGATCGTCACGCGTTTTCCGGAGAGCATTGCGCCATAGGCCAGCGAGGCGAGTAGTTTCGTACCACCGTCCTCAGTTCCGTCCCCACCGAACACCGCCTGATTATCGATACACCCAGTAAGGCCGACGTCCTGATCAAAGTGGAGATGCACCTTATTTGAAGCCGGTTCGACCACTACTTCAGTAATCAGAGCACTCTGCGACGCCGCATGGGCGACCCCAATGGCAAATACGCCAATCAGTCCCAGTGTGGAAATCTGGATCGTCCGTTTCATCGTCATTTCTCCTTTTTTATTCCATGTAGAAAGAACTCACATCTTCCATTTGTCTCTACATAGAGGACATGAGAGGGATAAGTATTGTCGGGTCGAGATCCGCGGCTCCCACGGCTGGGGTGTCTTCCACCAACTCGGTATCCGCTACGCCCAGGGCACTTCCGTTACCGACACGGCCAGGGCTGGAGGAGATTTCGGCGTACTGTTGCTCTACTTCCTTTCGGCCACTGCCAACGGGATTGCCCGATGTATCCAGTGTTTCCAGGCTCAATGATGCGATGGGATCGAGGGATACGATTTGATTGTCGGATATGTCCAGGTGGACAAGGTTAATGGCCCACTCCAAACCCGTGAGGTCTGTGATCCCTAAATTGCTGGCATCCAAGGTCGTCAACTGAGCAAGATCACCGCGATTCAGAGCATCCAGAGCACCACGGCCAAGGGCGACGTTGATCGCCCGCCTCAAATTGGCATCCGGAATGCTCACCACGGTGTGTAGATTTCCTGAGTCCAGCCCGTCGGCCGCCGCCATGGCGCGAACCACCAAGGCAGTGTCATACGCCCGCGCTTCCCAGCTCCCATTCGACGCCTGATTCAAGGCCATGGAAGACAGCCAAGCACTTGCGGCCGCGGTGTTGCCGACCAGCAGCGCCGCGTGAGCAGCCAGCGCCTGCAACACTATTGGCTCGGCACTATTCATTTGGCCAACCAGGTTAGCCACTCCGTCCTCTATGAGCGGCGTCAAGGCACTGTCTTGACTGACCCACGGTGCAAGCCCCTTTACCACCAGGGCCGTTACAAAGGGGTCAGAGCCACTCTGCTGCCCCAACGGCCAGCCGTCCTGACCAACCTGTGCGTTCTTGAGGTAGTCCAGCGCGGGTTGGATGGACACATTCGACCCCCCGGCTGCAGTACCAATGCGAGCCAGGGCTTCCAAGACGAGTGCGGTGTCCAAGGGGGATTCCAGGTAATGTGAACTGAGGCCCCAACCTTCGTGTCCGGAAAGGGCTGGGTCTTGAATCTCACTAAGTCGAGGTATCCACTGACTGGCGGTATTGGTACCAGAAGCAGACAAAGCCACCGCGCGGCGGGCGCCATAGTCCACATTATTGCCGGCGCGATTCTGTAGCCAGGTCACGCCCCGATAATAAGCCTCTGTACGTGCGCCACTGGCATGGAGAGCCTTGACCACTTCTGTGGTCGCGATAAATCGCTCCGTTTCGAGCACACCCCAACTGCCGTCCGCATTCTGTTGCTGTGTCAGCCAGGAACGGGCCTGCTCAATGGCACTCTCGTAAAGAGCGGATGCGGATAACGGTGCCCCCAATAAAAACACCACCATAAACGGCAGCATAATGCGTCGCATAGCCTTATTCCCTTAGGATTCTTTATGGAGGCCCAATCTCCATAGGGCCTTGTTTCATCCCAAGCTAAGGCTTCTTAATGACACTTATACTCCGCTCTCCCCCGCAGAAAGCCGCAACATCCTGCTCTTTATTATGATTTTTTTATGACATTTTTTTCCTGCCTCCGTTATTTCCTACAGGTGGGCCGAGGCTTCTCTTGCTTCAGCGGCACGCCTATATCAGCCACCAGTAAAAGACTTCAGCCGATAGGGGTTTGGTCAATCAGGCCATCCACGACGTTAGCGCCGCGACCAAGCTTTTTCCCCACAGAGCCTCTGCATCATCAGCACTGATGGAACTAACCCTCTAACAGGCTTTGGGTTGATGTCGATTCCCATACGGCATCCAAATCGGAATGCCCTCCCTGACGGCCAGTCTTAATAAATGATCAATGCCTTGCCCGCCGTTCAGAGCAACAATGCCGTCCGGGTGACCATGCTCAATCACCAGGCGATTCAGGTGCCGCCAAGCTTTGTCACCATGGCGCCGTACATTCAAGGCGTAGACAATGTGGTCAACCCCGTTCGATGCCGCCCACCGTTGCGCAGTCTCCGCATGCGGGTGGCCACCGTGAATCAGCGCCACATCGATCTTCCGGAGCGACAACAACTGCCCCAGCGCCTTGAGACAGGCATGGGGGGAACCGCCTGCCTCACCACCACAAATCAACACTCGATTACTGTCCATAATAACAGTATAGAGTCCCGTCCTTGAATCCTGCAACAATGGGTGTGGCTCTCGCCGCACAAACCGTGTGGTCCCTTGCCTTAACGCCCCGCCGGATCGTGAAACGGGGCGCGGCCGCTTGGCTCGATCCAATCTCTAACCTCGCCTTCCATGGCACTCTTTCAATCATTTCACCCCACGGGGAAACACTTCCCCATGGGGCGCATCCGCGCGTGTTTCTCCGTGCTTATTCAGGAGACGCACCATGCCTACGATCCAACCCCGTTTCCCTTTGGGAGCAACTGTCATCACTCCGGGTGCCGCCGCGGCGTTTGCCGACACCAACGTTCACCCCGCCCACTATCTTCAACGTCACCGTCACGGCGACTGGGGCGAGATGCCGCCAGAAGACCAGGCATCAAATGAAGAAGCACTCACCGAGGGATACCGACTGATGTCGAGCTATTCCATCGCCCCTCACACCACGATCTGGGTCATTACGGAAGCGGATAGGAGCGTCACCACGCTACTTCTGCCTTCCGAATACTGATTGACCTCGACTTTTCCTCTCCACCCGGGAGCCCCTCCCGGATGGAGGGACTCCCCGTATTCCGGGATTTATCATGAAACGTCACCCATCACTCCGTGAGACGGAGCAAGCGATCATCGACGCGGCCTGCGGGCTGTTGGAGCGTCGACTGCGCCGACAGTATCATCGACACACCGAGGTGTTCGACAAACCCGATGACGCGGCGAAGTACTTTCAACTCAAGCTGTCCGGTCAAGAGCAAGAAATGTTTGTCGGCATCCTCTTGGACAATAAGCACCGGATGCTACGGTACGAGGCGTTCTTCCAGGGCACCGTTGACAGCTGTGCGGCGCATCCGCGAGAGATCGTCAAGGCCGCGCTATCCTGCAACGCCACGAGCCTGATACTGGCGCACAATCACCCATCCGGCGTGCCTCAGCCCAGTGCCGGTGACCGCGCAGCAACAAACCGAATCGACTCGGCCTTGGAGTTGATCGGCGTTCGCTTGCTGGACCACATCATTGTCGGCCACGGTCAATGGTTCAGCTTCAGCCGACACGGCCTTCTCTAGCCCTCGCCCCGCATTTTGCGGGGCGTTTTCGTTTGGGGCACTTGGTCAAGGTAGACATATTTGCCCAAGACGTTGATACGCAACCTATTGAATTGACTTACCTTTCAGGCGTATAACGTCTGGCAGTGCCCATTGAGGATGCGATGGCCACTTTAGGGATAAAATTCCGAGAACTGAGGATGGAGTCCCATGTCTCAAGCGCGATGTTTAGGTGACCGCAACGGCCAGACCGTGTGGGTCACCATAGGGTATCGAGAAAGCCTGCGGGGGTATTACATGGTCGTGGAGTCACAAGACGCGAAGGGCCGCCGGCACGCCATGTACTCCAGTGCTTTCCGGCGGCAGCTGCTGAGTTATCAACGGGAGCTGAAGCGATTAGGCATTACCGTCCCCCAACAGGTATTCCGGCAGGCGGCCGAGCAGGGCTCACGGCACCAGGCGTTGTATTCGCTGGATCCATAGGGCGATCCAGGTAACGGACACCCCTATTCCCACACGCCTTCTGGCGGAAACCCGCCGCTCTATGTCACAATATGCCATCACCCGCCGCCACGACGGTCATCGTGGTCCCTTGCCGCTTGCGGCATGACGCTCTGCCGGATCGAGAATCAGGGCAGCCTTCGGGCTCCGATCCTGCCCTCCCGCCTATAACGACACTATAACGGCGCACCTACGAAGGGAGGCGCTCAACGACGCGCCGGTGGTGAACCGGCGTTTCTTCTTTTTACTGTGGATCCCATCTTCAACGCGACACCATCGGGCTCATCGACGGTGCCGGCACCGGTGCGGGCTATTGCTTTCCCCTGGTCGTTTCCCTTTTTTCTATTTTGAGACGGCCCGGGGAAGGCAATGGCCTTCATCAACCACGCCGGCCGCCTGCCGCCGGACACCGGCAGCGCCCCTTTGTGCGGACCACTCCGGTGGCCGCGCCCGATACTGTTCCGGTCCCACACCCTAATCTGGACCAGGCAATGGTGATGGTCGCACGGCAAGGCCAAAAGACTGTTGCAAGGGTTTCGTTCATCAACAAGCGGGTGCTGCATTCCACCTCTTTCCGCACCCGCCCGCATCCCAATCTCCCCACCTCGCACACCGCCAGGCCACACTCCAAAAGGGTGTGGCTTTTTACATTGCGCCCAAGATCCAGCCATTCATTGCCCTGCCCCAACTCCACCAAAAGGGCAGACAGACCATCAAATGGCGCAAAGGGCCGATACCGGCAAAAGGGCTGACGGGAAGGGGCAAAGCGAAGGGCAAAGGCCCTATCCAAAAGGGCTATGCCTGCATGATTCTTTAAATGGCCCTCTCCACACACATAGGCCGACAGGAATAGGTAGTAGATTTGCGCACTTCAACAAAAACGTTTCATATCATTGCAATCATTAATGATGCATGCTGTGTAGAAAGACTCGTATCAAAGCCCCTTAAATTTCAGAAAGACAAGTACTTTCCTCACTCTCCCCTCACACTGAAGAGTCACGGAAATTAAAAGGTTTAAAATGGCAACCATTATCATCGCATAAGCAACCACCGAAAAATTGTTAACTCAGGAAATTTGATACATATGGAGATGTAACGTGATAAATCTAGAGTCTCAATTACTAGAAAAGATTGATAACGCTTCAATTCAAAACAATCCTTTTGAGCACTTTGAAATCAGAAGCTTCCTTCCTGACCATATATATGACGATTTCATACATCAACTTCCGGAGACTCAACACTATACCCCACTAATGCATAAAAAAACGCTTGTGAACGGACAGCCAACAAGATATGAAATTGCTTTGAACCGCATACCACAAAACAATGGCTCCACAAAAAAAATAGTTGATTTTTTTTACTCATCGACATTTAAAGATGCTGTACTCAAGAAATTTGACGTGGCTATACAAGTCCAGCCATATCCACATCTATACCGTGATCTGTCAGGATTTCAGCTCCCTCCCCATACAGACATTCCCGAAAAAACAATAACTTTTGGCTTTTATTTACCAAAAGATGATCGGTTTGAGGCTTCTGGTCTAGACCTGTTCGAACAAGCTGGGAGCAGCTTTTCCCCCATAAAGAAGATCAAGTATCTTCCCAACACAGCGTTTGCATTCCTGAGGTCGGGAAAAAGTTGGCACGGAGCCAGCCACAAACCGGAATGCATTTATGAGCGAAACAGCCTATTTGTAACATTTTACAATAAGAGCAACACCATAGAGGGGAAGATATGCGTAAATGATCCTAACATGGACCGCCGCGCCATTAATCTAGACCAAGGAAGATGATCATGACAGATATGGATTTCGTAAAGCTGGGCAAACGCGTACTACAAGAAGAGGCAGCAGCATTAGTTAATGCCTCCACACTAATTGAAAAGTCGAATTTTCATGACGCCACGAGTACAATCTTAAGAAGTTCGGGACATGTTATTGTAATTGGGATAGGGAAAAGTGGACACATTGGTCGAAAAATATCGGCAAGTTTAAGTTCAACTGGCACTCCCAGCTTCTTTGTACATCCCTCAGAGGCCAAGCATGGAGATCTTGGCTCCATAAGAAGAGAGGATGTAGTTATACTTATATCTTACAGCGGAACCAGCGAAGAGGTCGTATCATTAATGCCGCACATTAAGAATAAAGGGGCGATCACCATAGCGTTAACTGGGAATACCGAATCGCTTCTTGCAAGAAGCGCAGATCTAGTTATCTCTACCAAAATTGAGAAAGAAGCTTGTCCATATAATCTCGCTCCGACTGTCAGCACTTGTGTAGTTCTGGGGATTGGTGACGCTTTATCAATGGCACTCATGCAAGCCCGCCGTTTTTCGACTGAGAGCTTCCTAGAGAATCATCCTGCGGGCGAAATCGGTAAAACACTCTCCCTAAAGCGCCCCCTCATCTAATATGAATATTTCCACACACTCCATATCCACAACGACCTCCATATTCTCTCTTATTGTTATTGGCTACGCTTTATCAAAGCTAACAAAGAGGAACTACTCAAACACTTTAAGCGATTATGTCTTTTATTTAGCTTTACCATTAGAGATTCTCCTAGCCACCTCAAGGGTGCAGACTGAGGAAATGTACACAAACTCGGGTTTTTTATATTCCTACATTCTGGGCATTCTCGCTTTCTGGTGTATATTGGTACCTTTTTACACAAACATTTACCAAAAAAAACGGCAAGAGCTGGGCCTTATATTGATCGCCGTTGGCCAGACCAATACTGCCTATTTAGCAATCCCTATATTCATATTAATGTTCGGGTCCCCCACCCTAATCATTCCAATCATAGTATTTCAGTCGCTAATCCTAACCACCATATGCATCATTATGATGCAACCCCAAGCCACCTCCACACCCTATAAATTTAAAAACATTCTAAGATCAGCCGCAAAAACTGCGATAAAAAACCCATTAATTCCTTCAGCCTTTCTAGGCCTCGCTTTGGCAATCCTTAAAATTCCAGTTCCTGACAGCGGGTCACTGGGAAGGACCATTGAACTTATTGCCACCACGGCTGCTCCAATAGCTCTCCTTGCACTCGGAGCCTCTTTTAATGAGGAAAAGAAAAGCTCCGATACAAAGAGTGATTACTCGGAGGTAACAGTCGGCATCGCATTCAAAGTTTTCCTCCATCCCATAATCGCTTTTTTTATTGGAAAGTACTTTTTTTCGCTAGATGGAAAGTTGCTTTTGGCACTTGTTGTTGTTTCCGCTATGCCCTCCCCCAAAAATACATTCATTCTAGCTAAAGCGTTCAATCTCGCCCCCATTAAATACAACCTCATATTATTAGGGAGCACCTTATTCTCATTTATCGCTATCAACCTCGCTTTTTCCCTAATTTAGTAAGGCCCTAGGGGTTCTCTGAAAAACCACCAAGTCGCTCTCGTGATCAGGCAGGCGTTCAATTTGCCGGGGCTCACCCAAAACTCAGTCTTGATGGTGCATTTTTTTGCCTGATTGCTGCAATTTGGTATCAATCAGGCGCGCAGCCTTTAGCACAGCAGCACCAGTTCGAGAAGTAACTTACAAATGAAGGGGTTACAACCGGAACGCGTGAGGAAGTGGGGCTGATCTGACGAGTGTAAGGTCTACTGAATTGGGGACTGCCGGCGCAGTTCAACAGGAAGGAGTCGCACTTTCACCGGAACCCCCAAAAGCGCTTCCGCTTCTTCTTTCATTGCTGCCTCATTCATGATTCCGCTTTCCGATCGAACAGTAAGAACCACCCCGCCTTGCTCTGCGTCGGTCGCCATACCCTGCAATGTCGGAAAGAGCTCTAGCAGCGCCGCTTTATGAAGATCGATAGCTTTTCTGAGCTCGACGGCATCGTGAACAGGGGCAATCTCATTAGACATCGTTCTACCCACGGCGATCAGGATCCCAACCGTAGCGATGACAGCGCCTATTTTTAATAATGAAGAAGACGTTTTCATTCAACCTTCACCGCATCTAAAATCGACGTCTCTCGGAGCTCCCAGCGTGAAAAAGCGCTGAGAACCCCGAGAGTAACACCCATTTCAGGGACCATACAGTAACTGGAGCCCCAGGGATGATAGTCGATCAGTGCTTTGATACACCGCCAGAAGACAATCCCCAATCCCGGTCCCCGTTGAGGCGCCGGCGGAGTGAATGCCCGTTGCCACCGTGCTCACAAACCAGGGGCCACCGCTGTCCCCTCCCGCACAGGCCAATCCGGTTCCAGAGCTCGGCGGTACCATCGAGATCCAAGTGGCATCACAAGGCACCGGATTCGAGGCTGGACCGCAGGTGTAGGAGGTCGGCTGAAAGTCAGTCGCATCCACGTCACCACAGCTATAACCTGTCGTCGATCCATAGTGGCAGAAGTTATTCCCCACCGCTGTGCTGGCTTGGGTGCGTCGCCCTGTTAAAGTTCGTGGCGTTGTCGTGGAGTTTGCATAAAACTTAGGTTCTTCCGTAGCGGCCGAGGTATACCACTGTTCATCATTACTGGCCGTAAATGACCGGGACTGATAAGTGAGGGTCGCGGAGGCGCCGTCAACCCCGTTATAGTTGGCACTTCCGGGCCCACAGTGGGCAGCCGTGGTGACGCCCGTTGTCGTTCCAGTGGTTCGTTTGACCACGAACGCAGTAGTACACCCCATATCCAGACTACCGCTACCTCGAACCGCTTGTCGTTCCAGAGGAACCGGGATGGCCCGAATCCGAACAGGTACGCCGAGTTGCCGAGCAGCAGACGCTACTTGCAGCCTCATCTGGCGTGATTCTTCGTCACCCCCCAAAACAGTCAGAACCACTTCTCCCGTTCTCGGATCGGTATGAGTCCCTTGTAGGCCTGAAAAAATCGCTTTGAGGGTATCCAAGTTCGTGGCAATCGCCTGCTGAAGCTCCGCTTGCGTGTGTGCTGCACCGCTCACAAACTCCACCGCCACCCATTCGTCCGCCACGTTGTAGGATTGAGAGGAGATCAGCTCGCTCCCTTTTAAGCGAACAACGATCCGTTCCGTCGGAGAATATTCTATGTATAGCCCAGCCAGACGACCCTGATATTGTTCCCGCAGACGTGCGACCACATCACCCGCCGCAGCTTGCCATGTCAGGCGATGCAACGCTTCGTCTTCGCTGATGTTATAGAGTTTTGAAAATCGGGCCGCTTCTGTTCTCAGCCCCTGTTCAAATGTTGTTGGAGTCAGTTCATTAGCCATCAGTGTTCCGGAAACGGACCAAACCAGAGCGGTGTCTGGCGTCAACTATCTTGACCGGTTCGCGACAATTATGATGGCCGGTTAGATGTCATTACTTTTAGTGCGTTGAGCCTGTTTGAGCTGTTGCTGTTTTCGATAGCTTTCTCCCTCCAGTTCAATAATGGTCGCGTGGTGTATGAGTCGGTCAATGGCGGCCACCGTCATCATGCTGTCGGGGAATATCTGATCCCATTCACTGAACGGCTGGTTGGCGGTGATGATTAAGCTGCCGCTTTCGTAGCGGTGGGCGATGAACTCGAACAGCACCTGAGTTTCTGCATCGGTCTTTTTGACATAGCCAATATCGTCAATGATGATAACGCGGTATTTATCCAGCCGGGTCATTGCCGTCATCAAGTCGAGGTCGCGCTTGGCCTGCTGTAAGTGTTGTACCAGCGCCATGGCTGAGAACAGCTTGCAGCGCACACCCTGTGCGATCAGCTGGTGACCCAACGCATTGGCGATGTGTGTCTTGCCGGTACCGCTGGGGCCTATCAAGAGCACATTGTCAGCACGGTGTGCCCAGTCACTGTCTTGCTGTAGCTTGGCCAATGCTGTCTTGCATGGCGGGCTAAAGCGGCTTTGATCCAGTGCAGAGAAGGTCTTGTTGGTCGCAATCTTCGCCTCACGCAGCCACTGCTGGGTGCGGCGCTGGTAGCGATCCGAGAGTTCGTATTCACACAGCGCCGCCAGATAGTCGGTGTGCGACCAGCTTTTGTCGACCGCCGTTTGCCACAACGACCGGTAGTGGCGACGGAAGGCTGGCAGGCGAAGTTCTTTCAGCAGTAAGGCAACGGCATCGGTCATAATGGCACCGCCTCATGGTTGATTGAGGACAGCAATTGGTCATAGCTCACCAGGGCATGCTGGTTCGAGGATGTCTGTTTGATATCAGGATTGCCGCTGAGGTAGCGCGATTGAATCTCGGTAATGGAGGCGAACCGGCCTGCTTTGGCCTCGATCAGCAAGTCCTGCCCCAACGCGTGCTCGTCGTCGTATTCAAAGGCGAGCCGCAGAGCGGTGACGATCCACTTGCAGGCCTCACGAGCCTCCAGGCGTTGGTCTGCCAGTTGCCAGAGTTGGCGGTAATTGTCGTCAGGGAACAGATCGTCACGCAGCTGTGAATAGCGCAATGCCTGCGGCTTGGCGGCCAGCGAGCGAATAACGTGCCGGTAATTGACGCTGCGAGCGCGGGTCTCACCCGGCTTGGGGTAGATACGGGGCAAGGTCAGTGCGGCCTGCTGACCCACAAACAGCACCAGCTTGTCGTGGTGAAGTCTGACCTGCACGGTCTCGCCAATCAGGCGGGACGGCACGGTGTAAAGCACCCGTCGAACTTCGATGGTTGAACTGCGCGTGACCTTGAGGTTGAGTGTCTGATACTCGGCCGCGGTCAACCCGGGCAGCGGCTGCAAGGCCGCCTGTTCCTCAAGAACGCGGGAGCGGTTGCGTTGATTCAGCTTGTTGACGACGCGATCGATAAACGCCTGGTAGTCTTCGACACTGTCAAAATCCGCATTCCCGCGTAGCAAAAACTGCTGTGCCAGTCGTTGCTTGAGGGAGCCATTGGCACACTCCACAACCCCATTTTCGTGGGATTGCCCCAGGTTGTTCCGGGTTGGGGTCATCTGGTAATGAGCGCACAACGCGTCATAGGCCTCCGTCCACACATTCTGACGATTATTGCGTGCAGCGCTCAGGCTGTCTGTGCGGTGCTCAACAGGGCTGCCACCGGCTTGTTGTAATGCCCGTTGCATTCCTGTCGCCAGCGCGGCATAGCTCTCGCCGCCCTGAACCACGGTAACGGAACGCCAGCCACTGTAGGCCAGGCGAAACTGATACAACAGGTGCGTAAAAGGCTTGGATTGAATCGTCACCAGACTATCGGGGTGCGTGAAGTCAGAAAAGCCCTGCTGCGCCACCACCGCCTGCTGGCGAAAGATCACCTCGCGCTCCGGCCCGTGCAGTGCTCGCCACTGCTTCACCCGGCGCTGCAAGGTGCGAAGAATGCGCTGGTCGTAGTGTTCCGGATAAACCTCTTGCAGGTAATCCAGCAAGGTGGTGCCGGTCAGCCCAGGCTCGGTTTCCAGCAGAGGTAGCAATTCCGTTTCCCAGACGGCAGCCAGTGGATCTTCTCGCGTTCGCCAGTCCCGCTCATGTGCAGCTCGTGGCGTCGTTGTTGAGGTTTCGATACGCCGCCCGGATCGGACGGAGATACCGGCTTTGGCAGCGGCCACGTCCTGGCCGGCACCTTCTTGTCGATGTTGCATATACAGTTTCTCTTGTCGGTGGGTGATGTGTTTACCAGGCACCTTGTGCTCCAGATGGAAAACAAGGTGCCGATTGTCACACCCAACCGGCCAAGATAGTTGTCGTCAACCGGTCATCCTAATTGTCGCCGAACAAGAGCGGCCAGCGCGCCTCCTTTCAATATGTTCTTCCACATAAGAACGCCCTCTGCATCGAGTTATGAAGATTCCATTCATTCACGATCCGCCATCGGCTTTGGGTTCTGGATCAGTTTACAGAAAAGTGGTCTACCGCAGCGGACAGAAGTAGGTTTATCAGTCCCCCATTCTTGTCTCAACGTGAATTCCCTCGATTACAAAAAGTTCACCTACCCCCTCCATTTCACGTAAGAGTACCCCTCCTAGATCACTCCGCCCTTCACATTCCAGGCCGAAGAATGACATTCAACGCAATTCGCAACCAACAATCCCAACAGGCCCCGTCCCTATTTTCCCTCCCTCCAGCGCCACAGGAGAGCTACCGTCCGCCGCATGATGCGGACGACTCTCCAACAGGTTCGGCGCTGGTTCCAGGCGCCCAATGACGCCGCTGTACCTCAGCGACCTTCCCACGGTCGTTTCGAGGTGCAGGGCGCGGATGCACTGTTGGAGCCGCACAACGGCCTGGTCTCCACCTTGAAAGGTCTGGCCGGTGTCCCCGAGTCGCATTGGCAGCGGTTGTATCAGGCGCTGCTCGATCGCTTCGCGGCTTTGGTCCAGTTGCTCCCTGCGTCAGAGGCCCACCACCACGCCGGACCAGGTGGCCTGTTGCGCCACGGCCTGGAAGTGGCCCACAACGCCCTTTTGTTGAGACGCGGTATCTTGCTGCCGCCGAACGCCAGCCCTGAAGAGCAAGCCAGTCAGCAGGATCTGTGGACCTACGCCTGCTTTACCAGCGCCCTGCTCCACGACCTGGGGAAACCCGTGGTGGACCAGGAGATCACGCTTTACCACACCGATGGATCCGGCCACTCCTGGACGCCCGTGTCCGGCCCTATGCCTGAGGGCAGCCAGTATCAAATGACCTTCCGGCACGGGCGTGCCCATCGCCAACACGAACGGATCGCCCCGCTGCTCGCTCCCATCCTGCTGCCACAACACGGCCTGGACTGGTTGGCCTCGGCCCCTGCCCTGCTGGACGCCTGGCTGGCGGCCATTCAGGGGGCGATGGAAGACGCCGGCCCACTGGGCGCCATCATCGCCAAAGCCGACCGACGCTCCGTCGCGGAGAACCTGGCGGGTGGCGTTACGCCTCAGATGCCCACGACCCGGGTCAAGCCTTTGGCGGAGCGGCTGCTCACCGGGCTGCGGCACCTCCTTACGTCCGGGGAACTGCCCCTCAATCGCCGCGGCGCGGCGGGCTTTACCGATGAGCACCATCTCTGGCTGGTATCAAAACGCGCCATTGATGCGCTGCTGGTGCATTTGATCGAGGAAGGCCAACCCGGCATCCCCACTCGCAACAGCCGCGTGATGGATGAGCTGCAACAGCATGGGATCGTAGTCCCGAATGAGGATCGGGCCATCTGGCTTTGTGACATCACCATAGGCAACTGGCGCCAATCGTTAACCTGCCTGAAGATCGACCTCAGCCGGATCTGGCCCGATCCGGATCAGCGGCCCTCCGGAACTGGTGTCACCGTCCACCCGACTGACACCAAGCCCACGACGGATGTGGATTCCGATGAGGAAGCCGATCAGGAGCGCCGCCCATCGGCACCAGACTCACAAACACCGCCTGTGCATGCCAATGCGCCGGACTTACCGCTACCGCCCATATCCGCATCCAGTGGCCATCCGGATAGCCATGACGGCAAAGACATCGCTGACGACCTGGCGTTGCCGCTACCGATGGATCTCAACACCGACAGAGGCTCCAGCGAAGGGGTAACCGAGGCCCCCGGCAAACAGTTTGAAGCGAACACAAGTTCGCCAACCAATCCCAGGCCTACCACGCCGGCGTCGCCCCCACCTTCACCTATAAAAAACGAAGCTGATCAGGCGTCAGGCGACCCAGGCAAGCAGTTTCTGGCGTGGCTGCGCGATGGCCTGGCCACGGGCCGGCTGGCGATCAACACCCCGCAGGCCCGCATCCACGTTATCGAGCAAGGCCTGATTCTGGTCTCCCCCGGCATCTTCAAGGATTTCGATCCAGCGCGCTGGAACCACGTCCAGAAGCGCTTCCAAAAACTGAAGCTGCACCAGCGCACCCACGACAACATGAACATCTGGACCTGCAAAGCGGCCGGTGCCCGGAAACAGGCGCTGATGAAGGTGTATTTGATTTCCAAGAACGAGGTCAGCGAGTTGGGGCTGACGCTGCCGCCGCCCAATCCGGCGGTCAACTTACTACCAATGGCGTAGTCATTTGGTCATTTCAGCCACAAATGAAAAATCGATACCCTTTAGCCTGGGCACTCGGATGTGCCTGTTCACACACAATCCACTCACGGAGGAATACAAAATGCTCCCCTCAAGGATGACTTTTAACGATCTTTGCGCGGCTTATGTTCGCTTCAAGCTGCTGAAACCAAACACCGTCCTCATGTACCGGGCGTCCGTAAAAAGCTGGCTCAACAACTCCGACATTGAATACATCCATGAGGTGACAGAGGATGCGGTCATCGACTGGCGTAATCTGCGCCTACGGACTGTCCGGCGGACGACCTGGAATCTGCACCGCCGACACCTGCGCGCGCTCTTCAATTTCGCCATGCACCCCAAACGCCGTTGGGTCACGTCCAACCCCTTCAAGGAGGTCCCCCCTGCCCCCGAACCGGGTCGGCTACCCAAGACCGTGGCGGTTCCCCTCCTCGACCAGGTCATGACTCTGCTAACACGTCATCGCGGCACGTCAAAGGGCATGGCGCCCCGATGGTTCTGGGGGATCGTTGTCCGGACGTTTTTCTTTACGGGACTGCGGCGTTCTCAGTTGCCGGGGATCCGATGGAAAGACCTCCACCTCAACGAGAAATATCTTCTTCTGCGCTACGAGACCAGCAAAACATTACGGGAATGGCCGGTTCCCCTTCACGATGACTTGATTCAGGATTTAGGGTACCTGGAGCAACAAACACGCGATGTATTGGGGCGCGCTCCGCTGCCCGATGAACAAGTCTTCAACGGGACTCTGTTTAATCCGCGCTACGAAGGCTCGGTGCTGACGCCGGATCACATTACCCGCTTTTTCCAGGATCTGACGAGAGAGTTGGGTACGCCCATTTCCGCCCACCGCCTCCGGCATACCATGGCCACACAGTTGGCGCCAACCGGCCAGCTAAAGAGCCTTCAGGACGTGCTCGGGCACACCAACATTAAGACAACAATGGGGTATATCCACCCCGATGTCGCCCAGCTCGGCGGATTGGTGTCGCACCTCCCCAGCTTGCGTCCCATTGGCCGGTCATGTTAAAAGCATCGGTGTTGGGCTTTTCCAGCAGCTAACGGTATCCGGTAGGTTTCGTGTTTCGTTAGAGTTGACTGGGAGGAACCTCATCGCGAGGTTATCCAAGACACCACAGGCAAAAAAAAGCCGGGGAATGCGAGTCCCCGGCGGCAATTTGCCAAGATTTAGAGGTGTCTTGGCGCACCTACGAATCCTGGTGCGGGTAGCCGGACTCGAACCGGCACGACCTAACGGTCGAGAGATTTTAAGTCTCTTGTGTCTACCAGTTTCACCATACCCGCCTGATCGGAGAGATTACGTGCGTAACGCGGTGGGGTGAAGCGGAAATGGAGGCGCGGGTCGGAATCGAACCGGCGTATACGGAGTTGCAGTCCGCTGCATAACCACTCTGCCACCGCGCCGTGAACCTGGGAATAAAAAACCCCGGCGTGTGAACCGAGGTTCTGATAATTTGGAGCGGGAAACGAGATTCGAACTCGCGACCCCAACCTTGGCAAGGTTGTGCTCTACCAACTGAGCTATTCCCGCTTTTTTCTTCATCGTGGGCATCGCCCCGATGCGAAGCCGCATTCTACCGAAGCGACCCCCTCTGTCAAGACTGTTTTTTCTGTCCTTTCAACATCTTGGCCAAACTTTGCGCAGCCCGGGCGAGGCTCAGTCGCCCTTGCCGGCGGCCAGGAACTGGGGCGCGGCGGCGCGCAGATAGCGCATCATGGACCAGAGCGTGAGCACCATGGCCAGGTAGAGCGCGGCGTAGCCGATCCACAGGCCCGGGGTCATGAGAATGTCGCCGTCGGCGGCGTGCTCCGGCTTGAGCGCCAGCAGCACCGTGATCGAGCCCATCTGCGCCACGGTCTTCACCTTGCCCACGGAACTCACCGCCACCCGGGCACGCTGGCCGAGCTCCGCCATCCATTCGCGCAGGGCGGAGACGGTGATTTCCCGGCACACGATCACCATGGCCGGCACTGACAGCCAGATGGTGGCGTGCACCTGCACCAGCACCACCAGGGCCACCGCCACGATCAGCTTGTCCGCCACCGGATCCAGGAAGGCGCCGAACGGGCTGGTCTGGCCGAGCTTGCGGGCCAGGTAGCCGTCCAGCCAGTCGGTGAGGCCGGCGGCCAGGAACAGCCCGGCGGCCAGCATGTCGCTCCAGCCGAAGGGCAGGTAAAACACCGCCACCAGCACCGGGATCGCCGCCACACGGATCAGGGTGAGAATATTGGGCAGGTTAAGAATGGGCGCGTGCTTGGACATGAATACCGTCTTTGCCGTCGGCGAAAAAGGAAAGTATATCGGAAAGCGGCGCGGCTCTCATTCAAGGACGCCTTTCGGAACGCTACTCATGAAACCAGTTGTACAGGGTTTCCGCGGTTTGCGCATTGATGCCCTCCACCCGGGCCAGTTCCTCCCTTGAGGCGTTGCGCAACTGTTTGAGCCCGCCGAAGTGGTTGAGCAGTGCCTTGCGCCGCTTGGGCCCCACCCCGGGGATGTCCTCCAGGCCGGAGCGGCGCGCCTTGCCGCGCCGGGCGCGGTGGCCGGTAATGGCGAAACGGTGCGCCTCGTCGCGGACCTGCTGCAGCAGATGCAGGGCGGCGCTGGCGCCACCGGGCACCAGCTCGCGGCCGTCCGGCAGATACAGAACCTCCAGGCCCGGGCGACGGCTGGGCCCCTTGCCGATGCCCATGACCAGCACCCGGTTGTCCAGCTGCAGGGACTGGATCACCTGGAAGCAGCGCTGCATCTGACCCTTGCCGCCGTCGATCAGCAGCAGGTCCGGCAGCTTGCCCTCTTCCTTCACGACCCGCTGGTAGCGGCGGCGCACCGCTTCTTCCAGGGCCTCGTAGTCGTCGCCGCCGTGTTCCGGGTTGACGTTGAAGCGCCGGTAGTCCCCCTTGCGGGCGCCCTGCTGATCGAACACCACGCAGGACGCCACCGCCCGCTCGCCCCGGGTGTGGCTGATGTCGAAGCATTCGATGCGGCGGATGGAGGCGTCCGCTTCCAGCAGGGTTTCCAGGGCGTGGAAGCGCTCTTCCAGGTGTTCCCGGGCGGCCAGGTCACCGACCAGGGACTGCTCGGCGTTGGTGCGCGCCATGTTCAGCCAGGCCTGGCGTTGGCCGCGCACCCGGTGGGCCAGGCGGATGCGCCGGCCGAGTCGGGTCTCCAGGGCTTCCTGCAGGGCGTCCTGGCCGGGCAGCGCCTCCGGCAGCACCACCTCGTGGGGGATCGACTGGTCGTCCCGTTCGCCCAGGTAGTACTGGGCCAGGAACGCTTCCAGGATCTCGGTCAGGTCCTCCTCGCCCCGGGTGTCCGGGCGGAAGCTGCGGTGGCCGAGCACCCTGCCCTGGCGCACCATCAGCACCTCCACCACCGCCAGGCCGTGGCGCGCCGCCACCGCCACCGCGTCCACGTTGCCGCCCCGGTCGGTCTCCACGTTCTGCTTTTGCTGCACGGACTGGATGGCGGCGAGCTGGTCGCGCAGTTCGGCGGCGCGCTCGAAATCCAGGTCGGCGGCGGCCTGCTCCATCTCGGCGGTGAGCTGGTCGGTGACCGCCCGGCTGCGCCCGGAGAGGAAGTCCATGGCCATGCGCACCTGTTCGGCGTAGGCCTCCCGGCTCACGTAATCCACGCAGGGCGCGGTGCAGCGGCGGATCTGGTACTGCAGGCAGGGGCGCGCCCGGTTGCGGAAGAAGCTGTCCCGGCAGTTACGCACCCGGAACACCTTCTCCACCAGCGCCAGGGTGTCACGCACGCTGCCGGCGCTGGGATAGGGGCCGAAGTAGCGGCTGCCGGGCCGGCGCTTGCCACGGTGAAAGGTGATGCGCGGGTAGGCGTCCGAGGTGGTGATCTTGATGTAGGGGTAGGATTTATCGTCGCGCAGCAGAATGTTGTAGGGCGGCCGCAGCTCCTTGATCAGCGACTGCTCCAGCAGCAGCGCCTCCGCCTCGCTGCCGGTGACCGTGGTTTCCACCCCGGCGATACGCGACACCAGGGCGCGGGTCTTGGCGCCCACCAGGTTCTTTTGGAAGTAGCTGCCCAGGCGGGCGCGCAGATCGCGGGCCTTGCCCACGTACAGCACCTCGCCGCCGGCGCCCATCATGCGGTACACGCCCGGCTTGCGGGCGCAATGGGCCAGAAACTGCTTGGCGTCGAACTCGGGCAAGGACGGCTCCGTCGCGGGTGGGAATGCGGGTATCGCATGATGGCGCCGCGCCGGGAACTGTCAAGGGGTCGCCCGGTGTCAGGCCGGATTGAGCTCGTTGGCGTCCACCATGCCGTGGCGCACCGCCACCAGGGCCATTTCCACGTCGCTGCTGATGCCCAGCTTGTCGAAAATGCGGTAACGGTAGGTGTTGACGGTCTTCGGCGACAGGCACAGCTGATCGGCCACGTCCTGCACCTTATGGCAGTTCACGATCAGCATCATGATCTGCAGCTCGCGCTCGGAGAGCATGTCCAGGGGCGCGTGGTGGGTGGGCACGTAGGGCCGCAGCGCCATGGTCTGGGCGATTTCCGGGCTGATGTAGCGCTGCCCGGCGTTAACCACCTTGATGGCGCGCAGCATCTCCTCCAGGTCCGCGCCCTTGCTCATGTAACCGGCGGCGCCGGCCTGCATCAGCCGGGACGGGAACGGCTCGTCCTCGCACACGGT
>CEWJ01016181.1_pt1 | contig 79187 bp, 73 predicted proteins | sample 350291 | NCBI WGS metagenome assembly CEWJ01 (sample SAMEA2622923, study PRJEB7988) | marine metagenome | isolation source: saline water (ENVO:00002010), including | reverse complement strand
CCGGCTGGCCCCTGCGGGCCTGCTGGGCCCTGTGCGCCATCTGCACCATCGCTTCCGGTTGGTCCTGGTGACCCAGGTGGGCCCGACATATCGCCCAGGTCTATCCACTCTGAGCCGCTCCACACATGGATGTGAACTGTGGAGTTGACCAAAAATGCATCACCGGCGTCTCCAATGTATATTTCTCCCAGATCAGAGGTATCTTCTACCGTGCCGATAACAGTGAAAGATGTACCGTCTTGGCCCGGTGTGCCCGATGGTCCCTGTACACCTTGTGGGCCCTGTGCGCCCGATGGTCCCTGTACACCTTGTGGGCCCTGTGCGCCTTGCGGTCCTACTGGACCTTGATCCCCCTGCGGCCCTGCCGGGCCTGGGTCGCCCTGTGGCCCTTGTGGCCCCTCTGTTCCTTGTTGCCCATCTTGTCCTTTGATTTCGATTTCAGTCCAGTAGCCTGAGTCACACGCAAAGAAGGTTTGGGGTCCAGATACGAAATACAATCTGCCTTCATGGGCATCATCACAAGCCGGTAAATCCGCTTCAGAAGATATGTAGAAAACATTCCATTCTTCTAGTTCTGGGGTTTGTCCGTTTTCTTGTTCATCGACTGGACCTAAACATCCACTGAGGGCTGTTGTAAGCATTGTCATTACGAAGGTGGTGGCCAGGATTTTCTTTGGGTTCATGGGCGTTCTGGAATTGACTCCAGCAATAATGATTAGTCAGAGACCATGGCCTTGGATCAGCACCACTAATGACATCGCGAATGTGGGTAAGAAGGCTTCAAAGATGGCATTTGCCCTCCTCAATGGGGACTTTTTTTTGAAATCCTCGAGTTGTTCCTCCACAATTTGATTCATTCTTGTCCGTATTATACCCATTACAGTGGAGTGAATTTTATTTGAGAATGGTGCAAGTATAGTATAATCCAGTCCTTTCTTTATTTGCTTCGCAAAGGACATGACTATCGGGTTCTCAGTCAGCGCTTGAAAAATCCCGGGTATGATTCCAATTTCATCGGCCTCGTCCATGTATTGAGATTCCGCCTGTTTTAGTTCATTCAGAAACCATGACCTTCTAAAATCATGATTCAGATTCCATGACTGGAACTCACGTTCAGCCATCGTCCACATAGCCTCCAGCTGGATGTAGCTCCTTTCAATAAAATCTCTGAGCCTGGCTGACTTTCTTATGTCACGGGCTAGCCAAATGACCAAGAAGGCAATAAAAATCGAGTAAGTTGACCTTTCCAGGTTTCCGAGTTGAACTTCGTCTGCCTCTAGGTAGGACAATAGCGGGATCGCTAAGGCCAACGGTGCAACCAATGTCAAAATTTCCCAGAAAATAAAGGATTTACCCAGTTTCTTGATGGATGGCTTGAGGAAAAGCTCGCTTACATTGTTGAGGTTCGCCAGCATCCCTCGGTTCTCTAGATCGTCATCTATCGACGCAGCCAACCTGCGCAATGGCTTGTAAACCATGGAAATCCTTGCTACGAACGCAACCGTGAGTACGAGTAAGACAGCCCCCCTGACTGTGCTTGGGAAATAGTCATAGGGGATTTGAATGATTGTCACCTGTTGCAATCCGTGTGGTTATCTAGAAAGAGTCTTTTCACTTTTGGATCGATTTCTTAATGTGAATTGGTAACGTATTTTGGAAATTCAATGGGTTTCTTCATAAACGTAAAATGTTGGATTATACGCTGCCCTTGCTTGTGGTTTTTCACTTGTATTGATGTGGTTTCCAGCGTGGCGTTGACTGGTTATAATCACATCATCCTAATACCCAAACATACAATATATGAGGCATTTGTTACAATCGTCTGAGGTTGATATGCAGTGTATAGAACTCAAGTCGCACTGAAAATATGTGGTTGGTCCAGCGTCCTAATGGGCCTGATTTTCATGATCATACCAGAATGGTATGCAGATTTGGAGGGTGCGTCAAACCAGAACATTGGTTGGCTCAGGAGTCTTGGTGCGGCTCTGTTCGCAGTAAATGGAGTTGGAGCTCTGGTCGCGGCAAAAAATCCTATTCAAGAAAAATCACTGTATGATGTTGTTCTTCTTGCCTCCGTCTTGGAAACCCTCGCCCTTGGGTGGTCCGTGATGGCCTGGGAGTTCAGTGCTACTGCACGGGTTTTCATCACAGGACCGTTGGTGGTGGCTATAATTGTCAGCCTTTCACTGTACTATTTCCGGCCTGATTCGTCTGTTGATTTCAGGCCTTGAGTTCTACCGTATTTTTATTTCTCTTGAGAAAGTATACAATTAAGCACAAGGTCATCATCAAGGCGATTAAAGGCGCAACCAGAGCAATCAAAACCAGGAAGAGCGAGGCTATGTCTTCTGTGATGGAGAATAGCGGGTTTCCAATCCCGAGAGTCAAGACTGATGAAATGCCCCTGCCGGCGACAGTCGCAGATTGTATTCCGAGTGATGCCCCTCCTCCTGCGATGACTGCAACCCCCCATTGGATCGATGGGTCCAATCCCTCCAATGAGACTGCCATGACTGCCACTCCCGCGAGACCGGCGAGGGGTGTTGCGATGGCATCCAAGGCGTTATCTAAAAATGGTATTTTGTAGGCTAAGATTTCGGAAGCCGAGGCAACACCTAACATGATCACGCAGAGGTCAGAATAAATAAAATCAAACTCTGAGCCCTCAATCTCAAGACTCAGGAATCCAAATCTCAGCCAAAGCGACATCAGAAACGGGGGTAGGAAAACCCGAAAACCAGATGCAGCGGCCAGCCCAATACCCATTGAGGCTCCTAGTATTGCCTGCAGTGGTTCCATCTTAATTCAAAAGTGTGGGGATTTAACAGCATCTGCAATCTAGAAGGCGTCTTTGTGTCTCTTCCTCGAATTGTTGTTAGACCAGTTATAGGCAAGTTGCAAAATTTTCAGGAAATCGGCCTGCCCGTCCTTTCTCATCTTGTCATGTAGGGCTTCATTTTGTATGAAGACATCGCCCCAAATGTTTGCTGCGGTACCTTTACCTCCTTTTGGCATATCGAAAATCTCGTCGAGAGTTGGTTCCAAAAGCGCTTTCCAGACTCTGGCGGGATCAACTGCCATTGTAACTTCCACGATTATCTCATCTGTGTTCAATCCCGTACCGGTTTGCCAACTATCCTCACCTAGGTCCGCCAGGAAAGGTAGGCATACATCAGATATAGAGAGAGCGGTCAGGGGATCGGCTCCTGTCATCTCTGAGAAGGCCTCTCGCATTCGGCCTCTGTCTGCTCCCTTGCTTCCAACAAGTGTTCTCATCTGGTCGATTGAGTTAGGCACAAGGAACCTGATATCGGTGAAGTAAACATAGGGTTTACCATCTTCTGGGGCAAATATGTGCTTGAATGGAGACTGGCCTGGGACCTCGCCCAAATCATCTAATCTGTACAGGGTCTTCAGAGCATTTGTCCCTATAGACTGGATGCATCTTCTGATTATTCTCTCGGGAGCGGCAGAAACATCATTGAACGTGTCCATGTATTCACTCATAGTCATAATGTCATATCCTCTTGCGGCCAGAATTGTGTGAACGTGGGGTCCCTGTACATTTTCGCCGTCTATTGATGCTGAGCTTATCCACTTTGCGCCTCTACTGCTTTCGCTGCGTGCGACGAGATCTGCGTATGCTGTGAATCTACGCGACACTCTGTTCATGAAGTCAGCTTGATCGAGTTTTGTGAAAAGAGAGGCTGTGAAGTTGGTCTTGAGTGCATGGTCGGCGACCTGACTTGCGTTTACGCAGGTTAGGAGATTCCCCTGATCATCAGGATAGACGACTAGACGTCGACGCTTCCCGCCGCCGCCCAAGGTTCCGGTTTCGTTGCTTGTGAGATAGTATCCCAAAGCCGCGGTAACTTCGAACAACCTAGCATACTTATCCTCATCACTGGCACCTCGAATCCACTCGTCTATACCCGGTTCAACTAGGTGGAATTCTAAGGGCACTAGCTCCGATCCTCCACCGAACATTTGGCGGACTGTTGCGGACCTCATCATCCCCATCATGGTGTACAAGGAGGTTTTTCCGGTCGTGATGTACACGTCTGTTATGCCGTCCTCGCCAAAAGAAGTCCTTCTGTCCGGCATGTTTACGAGCAAATTGAATGCTGTCGCATTCTCTCTATTTCCATCGACTGCAGGCCAGATCCAAGAATAGGGTCTCGTCATGATGTACCCACTTGCATCTTTTCCAAACCCTGCAGGCGAGTATCTGGTCCAACCGAGTCTGTTGTTGAACGTAACACCTCTGTGCATGAGAGATGGGTAGTATACCTTGTCTTGTGGATCAGAGCCAGGTACTACGCCCCTGTGGCCGAGACCCCAGAGAATCGGCTCCCACTCTGCGTATGCTGAATCTCCTTTGCCTAGGAATGGATGCTGGTCAGAAATATTGTTTTTTGGTTTGCCGTTGCTTGCCAGCACCGATCCTCCCAACCTGTCTTCGTCGCCAGTTGAGCAGAAGAATAGAGTTTGTGTGGTAGAGATTTGTTTCGGGGTCCACATGTTGGCATTCACCACGGTTTTCTGGCGAATAAAATCTGCAGGAGTGTCTATTCTACGCTCGAATTTGAATCTCTGGGTGTCTATCCATGATGAGCCGAGAAATAGGTTTGTGTTCATCAACCTCGCCTTTCCTGGCCCTACGTACCTCTCGATTGGATTGTCCTTGGCCTCGTCGTTGCCATCCAGCTTCTCCCATGGACCCTCCATTGGGATGTGTTTCAGGAATCTCTCGTGGTCCAGTTCTTTGCTCTCGGCATCCTTGATACTGTCTTGTATCGCATCCATCAGACGGACGTAAGTCTCTGAGGGTGCTATTGTCTTGGTTTTTCTCATTTCAGTGTTTGATATGCTTCTATGTTCCCACATTTTAATTACCTCAGAATTTTGGCTCCGGTTCAGGTTCCTCTTGCTCCTCTTTCTTCCTTGATGGCATAGCAGGCATCGATAATCCTCCTGCAGATAGGAGGATTGCTGATACGGCTAGTGCCCCTATTCCGACTAATATTTTGACAATATCATCAGAGTCTTGGGTTATCACAAATGCATCTGCAAGGGCTAGTGCTCCAAGTGCTCCAGAAAGCACGATCGGTATCATAGGTTTTTCGTCCGCTTCGCTCATTATTTGGCCCTCCGTTTGTCAATGTATATATTACCTGCCGCTGATGAACGGTAGATATGGTAATGGCACGGTTATTCTGACCTGATAATAAGATCTTTTTTGATATGATTTTGGTGCGAACATCAAGAACCTGATGCCCTTGCGATGCACATGGCTAGGAGGTCCCAATCTATGGAGAAGGCGGGATTCGTTCTACGATCTTCTTTGTCCTGGATCCGTCCTGCAGCTGCTACATTGATTGCGTATGTTGTACTAGATTGGAACGAATATTGGCAGATGGCTGCCGTTTTCCTGCTTACATACCTAATGGAATTGATTACTGTCTATCTTTCGATGCCTTCAAGCATTGAGGATACGGATTTTGACGAGGATGAAACGGGAAAAGCATCAAAAGACAAAAAGAGCAGGCTCCCAAAAATTAAGAAGAAATTCTAATTCAGTCAAGCCATCAGAGATATGATGATGGTTTGTTTCCTGGTTCTTCTCACGTTAAACCCTCCTTCGACAAGCATCTCCTCAACGATGTCTAAAACCCTCTTAGTGACGTCTAACTGCACACCCCAATAAGACACCTCGCCTTCCGAGTTGCCAGATAGTAGATGCTCCCCGTCTGAACTAAATCTTACGTCATTGATTCTACCTCGGTTTCCCCTCAGTGTCTTCCTTTCCACACAGCTTTCTACATCCCAAATCCGGATTGTATTATCCTTGGAGCTGCTGGCCATGAGGATACCATCGGGAGATAGGGTGACCGCATACACCTCACCGGAGTGGCCACTGAAAGTGCCCGTGATCTCCCTCTGATGTGAGTCCCACTTCTGGATTTGTTTACTTTGGCTCGCAATAATCACCGACCTCTCATCGCCGAGAAGCTTGACGCACGTGACTGGGCTGTCGAACTCATTTATTCCTGCGATGTGGGAGTCCGTTGATGGTCTCCAAACGTTGACACTGCCATCCACACCACCACTCACCATGTTTATCCCACTCGAGGAGAATGCAATGCTCGTCACAGCGTTTTCATGCGCTCGGAATTCGGTTCTTGTTTCCAGCGTATCAAGATCTGAGATTCTGATGTTCCCGTTGTAGAGTCCTGTGGCGATCGTCCCCGTGCTTGGATCGAGTGCTAGGCTGGTGACACCGAAACCGCCAAGGTCTAGTGTTTTGAGGTATTTTCCGCTGGGAATCTCCCATATTTGGACTGTTTTGTCGAGAGAGCCACAGGCTAGAATGGTTTTTTCTTCATCCGTGGTGAGATACCCCTGGTATGCAGTCTGTTCCAGCCTGATGGGATTTTCATCCGACATGGGTTGCCATAGCTGTATCCTCTGATCCATACCTACTGAGGCACAGGCTGACTCAGAAATAAAGGCCACAGAAGTTACTGGATCCTTGTGCAAGGTTTTGGTGAAAAGAGGTCCACTGAGCATGACTTCTATGCTGTCCCTTTGATCCTTTAGGATCGAGAGTCTTTCCTTGATCCTGAATATCCTGATGAAATCAAGGGCTATCTGCCGGTCCCCGATTTCATTTTCGATTCTTTCCTTGTCCAGCCTTTCTTTTATGTCTCCGCTTAGACCGGAAAATGGATTCTCGATATCCCCAGTATTTCTTTCCAAGTCATTCTCGTTCGTCATGGAGACCAGCTTGTTATTGAGGGTTAATCTTGGTTATCATCTTTGATGTTTCTATTTCTTTTTCTGACTTGATCTCTGATGAGCGGGGCCATGAAAAGACCCACTACAAGTAAAAGTGCGATAAATGCGCCGAAAACTGCGAATGTCTCACTCACCCTAGCAGCTACGGCCTCGCACTCTTTGTTGTTATCAACATCGCTTGGTACGTCATTGAAATCCAGCGGATCGGACCGGCACCTTATTTCATCCAAGTCTGTCCAACCATCGCCATCATCATCCAAATCGATGACAAGTGATGATGCTATTCCGTCGACTAGAGAGTCTGTCAACCCGTCTCCGTCTGTGTCAAGATATGCCGCAGGATCTAACGGGAATGCATCTGGTCCGGAGGAGCATATACCTGGGGTAGCCAGACTCCCATCGCAGACTCCATCTCCGTCGGCGTCTGGATCCATGTTGTCCCCTATGCCATCGCCATCCACATCTGAGTTCTCATTTGGATCGGTGGGGAATGGATCTGAGGCGTCGGAGGTACCATCAAAATCGCAGTCCAACGAAAGGATGCAATCTGGATGCTCGATGATGTTGGTTAGCCCATCGCCATCGGAATCTAAGTCAGCATTGTCACCGACTCCGTCATTGTCAAAATCGCTCCAGTCCACAGGGTCCTCGGGGAATTTGTCTTCATCATTGAAAACTCCGTCTCCGTCCATGTCAGGGTCCTCGTCATCACAGATGTAATCTCCGTCTATATCGTCCGGAGTGTCATTTGGGTTTAGGGCTGATGAGTCGCATTTGTACTCCATGCTGTCAGAATACCCGTCACCATCGTCATCGGAGTCCTCATCCCCGTAGAACGCTGTCCACTGAGGATCAACCTGATCTGCCAACTGGTCATTGTCTCTGTCCATCGGAACATTGGGATTGAATGGTTCAGGATCTTCTCCCCTTGAGCAAACCCCTGGGACCTCATTGCTACCATCACAAAATCCGTCTCCGTCTGAGTCGGGATTCAGGGCGTATGTGCCCCGATCCGACTGTGATATGAAAACGCCAGTCCCTGTTTCTACTTCGTCGCTCAGCCCATCGCCGTCATCATCCTGATCCTCAATGAATATCTCTGCTGCATCTTCTGGTAGGTCATCCCACAGCCCATCTCCATCTGTGTCCCTTGGAAGATTGGCATCAAGTGGATAGGGGTCTGGTCCCGTGTCACAAGCCTGACGTTGGTATGGACCATCGCAAATCCCGTCACCGTCGGTATCAACAAGTGTTGTGTCGGTCCCGGCCGAGTTTTCATCTGTGTCCAGTACCCCGTCGTTGTCGTCATCAGTGTCTGACAGGTCTCCAACTGTGTCCCCATCGGTGTCTAACCAGTCTGATGGATCCAAGGGAAAGTCATCTTCTGTGTCAGGATATCCATCATTATCGTCATCCTCGTCAGCGACAGCTGGACCCAACCCATCAAAGTCATTGTCGGCTAGGCCGTCTCCATCAGTATCAACTGGGATTTGAGGATTCAGAGGTTCAGGATCTGGGCCGTGTGTGCACACCCCGTGTAATGAATTTAGGCCATCGCAGAAGCCGTCATCGTCCGTGTCAGGATCATACGAAGAAGTTCCCACTGAAGCCTCGCTTAAATCGTCCAGGCCGTCATTGTCGTCATCTTGATCTGAAATCAAATCAGTGTGTTCTGCGATGCTTTCCGGCACCCAGTCCGGAAGGCCGTCTTGATCATAATCAGAAAGTACGTTCAATTGGATTTCAACTGTCATACTGCTGCCAGTAGAGTTCGTTGCTGTTACGATATAGGTTGTCATCGGGCTACTCTGGGTTGGAGTGCCGCTGATTGTCCCATCCACGGATGAGATCTCCAGTCCAAATGGTAATTGTGGATGCACAGTCCACGAAACAGCCGAGTTATTCGTGGCATTTTTCACCACCCACAGGTCGCTTCCGGTACCATCGTTGGCATCGAAATACAAGTTTCTATCCAGGAAAACATAGCCCGAGTTTCTACCAGCATCACTGGACTTTGATCCTGCCCTAACATCAGAAAGAAGGCTAATGGAAAAATTTTCGAGATTCAGCGTATGAGGCTCGTATCCAAAGCCGGTTGATGATGCAGTGAAGTAAACGATTCCCTCATCACTCAAGCTGAAACCGCTATGTTGCCCCGGGTAAGAGGATATTGAACCAACACTGAGATCCCCTGTCAGCCACGCAGTTTCGTTCTCCGGCGAGTAAAGCCAAAGCTCATTCCCGGTCGTGCCATCATTGGCCGAGAATCCTGCGACAGTCCCGAAGTTGTGGATACCGCCGGAAGTAAATCCTGGGTTGCTCCCACTTGATCCTTGCCTGATATCAGTATGGCGGTTACATGACGCTGTTTCGGGACTGTAGGACCACAGCTCGGATCCATATGATTGGTCCTTAGCAGAAAAATAAGCGCTACCGCCGATAATTGCCACTTGGCCAGAGCTTGAGCTTGGTTGACCGCTACCAGAACCGCTCCATATATCGCACAGCTGCACCGCACCAGATTCGAGAGAATTCAGGTCAACCCCCCATAGTTCTGTTCCGGAAATGCCGTCATTGGCATCGAAAATGATCGTCGAGTTGGTGGCATGGAACCCAAGCGTGAATCCTGGAAGGCTCGGAGCGCCTCCAGAATTCAAATCTCCGAGAGGCGACAGCGATCCAGTCAGGCTGTCATAGACCCAGGGTTCGTTGCCGTTATTCCCGTCACTCGCATCGAAGAACAACCATCTGTCAAGAACGGGATATAATCCAGAAAAAATCCCCAACGATGAGCTTGATGGTCCCTGATTGATGTCAAAGACTAATTCTGATGTCCCCGTAGATGGATTGTAGGTCCACATCTCGTTACCGTGGCTACCATCATCTGCGTTGAACCAAAGTTTCCCTGCTAGCGAAACTAAACCGGTTGTGCTGCCGGGATTACTCCCACTTACTCCCGGCCTTATTTCCTCTGTCATCCAATATGTGTCATTTGCAGGACTGTAGCCCCAAAGTTCGCTACCTGAGGATGAGGTTGATGCATCGAAATATACAACATGATCGAGTATTGCTAGGCCCCCAAATTTCCCAATTTGTCCGCCGTATGAACCTGAGGAGGAAAATGAGGTGATCTCGTGGATTGTGTTTGACGTTGGGTCAAAACTGTGGAGCTGAGATTCTGGGTTATTGGCATCGAAATACAGGATACCATCCATTGCGACTGCTTCGTGATTTGCGCCAAGGATAGAAGTGGAACTTGATAGACTCTGTGCTTTTATTGGAGGCTCCGCCTCAGGGCAGATTATGGGGGGTGTGCAGTCCCCATTTGCTTCACTGCCAAAAGCTTGAACAGCGCTAAAGGAGAGCGTCTGTATTTGACTTCCAACCACCCCAATGACAGGATGGGGGAAGTTTGTCTCAATCCCTGATTCGCTGTGGGTTTTGAGTTTAGTCGGGCTTTCATCATAATCGATTGGTTCGTAATACGATGTCAAAACTAGGAAAGTTATGGTCACCGCGAGCACAAAGCCCCTGCTAGCCCTGCCAGACATTGTTTCGTCCTGATGTGGACCTATTCAAAAACACCATGCCATCGTGTCAGCCTAACACACGCTTGATGGTCGTTTTAGAACGTTTTTAGTCAGTACCGATTCTGGAATCAGGCGCGATTGATCATATGCCGGGTGCTCTGCCTGACATCATCCGCCTCCATATCGGAGGGACCAGGCAAGGCCACCAACAAGCATAGTATCCTGACGGAAGTGTAGGTGCATCAGGATATGGCCTCAACTTCCAAAAAGGTACAGATCCGTGTAAGTGGTGATCGCTGTGTCTGGTGAGTTCCAACAAACTCCATCGGGACCATCTTGCTTCCGTATTCCAAGCATGACCTGACTGGAACCTCCTGTCGCTACTCTCGCGCCTTAGGCCCCAATGCCTGATGTAATTCACGTACTCAAGTGTGAGTATGGCGATTGCTGATAGTATGATCCAGCCCAGAGCCATCGGGCCGGCCCATTCCTGGCCAGCATAATTGAGGGTCAACAGCGCCGAAATCAGGATTATCTGGATGATTAGGCCTCTGTATGAGGGGTTGGATAATCCCGTCCTCCCTTTCTTCTCGTGTATTCTGACTGAGGACATGAATTGTCCGGGAATCGTTCTCGCCCAAAAGACCCAGAGGCCCTCGTCAAGTCTAGCGCTCGCTGGGTCGTCATCTGTCGCGACGTTTTTGTGATGATTGTAGTTGTGTTCAGTGGTGAAGTGCGGGTAGTTGATGCTGTACAGTAGCATGCGGGCAAGTCTCCATCCAGGACTTCCATGTTTCTGATGACCGAGCTCGTGTGCGGTTACGATTGCAGATGCAGCAGCAGCCAATCCGGTTGAAAGTGCAGCTGCGATGAGATATGGAGTATAACCTTCATTCGCGGCGAACCAGAAAAATGTGCCCATCATGATGAAATGGACGATTCCGTGGGCCCAGAGAAGTAAGATGAAAGGTTTCCCTGAGTCCCTGGGCGGCCTTGCGACTTTTGATTTGCCCATTATGATATCAAGGATAGGGCCGATTACCCAGATGAAAATCACTCCGAGAAGGGTGTAGAACCCCCCCATTATGTTGCCTGCAATAACCAACGTTGGGCTGATTAGACCCAAGAGGTGGAACCCCCAAGGTTCCGGTGTCAGCTGGTCAGTGGCGGTGTCCATGTGCAATGGGTTCATGGTATCAGACAAAAAGGTGTGCTTGAGATTTGTCTATTCATACAACTCTGAAAACATGTTTTTTGCCTTGGCGATCTTTGGTGCGACAACGAACGAGCAGTATGGCTGATTTGGGTTTTTTTGAAAGTAATCATGATGATAGATCTCAGCAGGCCAGAACTTTTCAAGGCGTTCAACGGTTGTCGCAATTGCTTTGTCGTAATCGCCCCTGATTGAATCGATTTTGTTACGTGCGATGTCTCCTTGTTCAGTCGTGTTGTAAAATATACATGTTCTGTAGTGTGGCCCCACATCATTGCCTTGTCTATCAATTTGAGTGGGATCATGCAATGTGAAGAACACCTCCAATAGGGAATCGAGTGATATTACATCAGGATTGTACTTCACCTTCACGACTTCTGCATGCCCGGTCTTCTTTCCACATACTTGCTGATAGGTTGGGTTTGCGACGTGACCGCCTGAATATCCGGGAGTCACTTCTATAGTTCCGCTGAGGTCTGCTAATCCCCCCTCTATGCACCAGAAGCACCCTCCGCCGAGTATTATCTCTTCCATGTTCCCCCGACGTTGAGCCTTCGTATGAATCTGCGTAATGCAGTGATGATTTGATTTCATCTTCTGTAATTTGGGGCCTCTCTTGTTATCTCCACATCGTGCACATGTGATTCTGACAGACCTGCATTTGTGATTTTGACAAAAGAGCAGTTTTTCCGCATTGATTCAATGGTGCCATTTCCGGTGTAACCCATGGCAGACCTTAGCCCACCGAGTAACTGATACAGAACGTCATCCACTGGCCCTCGGGCAGGGACACGCCCTTCGATACCTTCTGGGACATATTTTTGCGTGTCTCCTTGCTCTGACTGAAAATACCTGTCGTGAGCTCCATCTGTCATCGCTCCAACAGAGCCCATCCCTCTGTAAACCTTGTACGACCTGCCTTGGTAGAGGATCGTCTCACCGGGTGCCTCGTTAGTTCCCGCGAGCAATGAGCCGATCATAACAGAATTAGCACCTGCAGCTATTGCCTTGGCTATATCTCCGCTGAACTTTATACCGCCATCCGCAATCACAGGTATTTGTTTTTCTGAACATGCCCTTGCTGCGTCCATAACTGCAGTCATCTGGGGGACACCAACGCCCGAGACTATTCTCGTTGTGCAAATTGAGCCAGGTCCGATGCCTACTTTTATCCCATCCGCTCCAGCCTCGATCAAGGCTTTCGCAGCACTCTCTGTTGCCACGTTTCCTGCGATTATATCTGCCTCTGACCCGATAGCGTTCCTTATTTCACGGACGGTGTCTATGACCCCACTGGAATGGCCGTGGGCGGTGTCGACGACGATAGCATCCGCTCCGGCCTCATGAAGCGTCTTTGCTCTTTCTAGACCCTTCTTTCCTGTTCCTGTTGCCGCAGCGACACGAAGCCTACCACGATCATCTTTGCAGGAATTAGGATGACTGAGGTTCCTTTCAATATCCCGAACTGTCATGAGTCCAATACACTGATTTCCGTCTACAACCAACAACTTCTCAATTCGGTGTTTGTGCATCAGTACCTTTGCTTCTTCGGGATCCACGTCCATTGGAACTGTGACAAGTTCCCTGGTCATTAGTGAGCCTACCTTCTCGGAATGGTCTTGTACAAATCTTATGTCGCGGTTGGTTATTATCCCAACCAGCTTATCTTTCTCGACGACGGGTAGTCCCGAGAAACCGTACTTCTCCTTTAGATTCAGCAATTCTCCGATTGATGTATCAGGAGTTGTTGTAACGGGGTCTATCACCATGCCCGCCTCGAACCTTTTGACTCGAAGTACATGTTCTGCTTGGCTCTGCATCGGCATGTTCCGATGAATGACTCCTATACCGCCAGCCTGTGCCAACGCGATTGCCATTTCCGACTCAGTCACAGTGTCCATCGCTGCTGAGACAATAGGTATGTTGAGTCTGATATTTCTGGTCAACATGGTAGACAGTCCAACTTCTGCTGGCAGAACAGAACTGCTTGCGGGCAGTAGCAAAACGTCGTCGAAGGTCAATGCTTCTGTCACGCTGGGTGTTGTCATTAGGTAGCCCCAATGCCAACCATACATCAATTGTTCGCGTGTTTGCCTTTGGAGATATGGAGTGCCTATGCTCGGGAAAAATAAGAATATCAGTCTAATTGAGTAGTATGTTATGGAAAGGGTGGCTCAGGGTATCTTGTCACCAAATCCTTGGCTAAAAGGTACCTCTATTTTCATGAGTCTTATGTTTCTATTTTCAGTGGGGACCGTGATCAGTTCCATTGCAACGCCTAGAATTGTAGATGCGATTTGGCCAGACGATTGGGAAGAGGTAGCAGGCCCTTATCCCGAAAACGGAACCGCAGATGAAATGCACGAGTGGCAGGAAGGAGAAGCATTCTGGGATGAAACTCGTGATTATTGGGATTCAATAATGAAGTCCAAATTATTTGAGATATCTGCTGTGTTTGGATTTTTATTGACTTTGATTTCTGCGGCATCCGTTCCCATATTGTGGTCAGGAGATAGGGATCTGGGATTGAAGCTCTCATACGCCTGGGTGGCAATAATGGTCCTGAATCAGCTAATTACCACGATCATTTACTACAATGTCGGTTTTATGCCGAGATACTCAGAATTCGGGGAAACAGATAGCCTGCCATGGATCGATCTGGTTGAGTCTGTTAGTTTGGCTTTTTCATTGGGACAAATACTTGTTTGTAATGCATGCTTGGTCGCCATACTGATTGTCGTATCTGCTCGGTCAAAAAAGGACGAGCAAAAGTATGATCTATCCTCAGGTTTTCACATCTCCGAGAGATAAATAACCGGCACTGACGTGTTGTATCCATGCCAACGCTAGTAGAGGGACTTCACGTAGTCAACACAGAAACAATTCCCGGTTTTACCGTCAAAGAACAACTTGGAGTGGTATCCGGATCAACCGTCAGGGCCAAAAATGTCGTCAGAGATATCAGTCAGATGTTGAGGAACATCGTAGGAGGTGAGCTTCCTCAGTACACCAATCTTCTAGTCGAATCTAGGAATGAGGCATTTTCAAGGATGCTGGCAGATGCTAAAGCACGCGGGGCTAACGGTGTTGTGAATCTGAGATTTGCAACCTCTGCTGTTTCCCCCGGGGCAGCTGAGTTGTTCTGCTATGGAACAGCGGTAATCGTTGAGTAGTTTACTGGGTGATCTTGTGGATATTGAAGCGTACTTACTTTTGATTTCCCTTGTGCCACTTGTTATTTGGACAGCGTTATGGGCTGCCTTCGCTCTTGCATACCCTTTCATGTTCCTATACGGTGCCGCAGTATCATCCTCGAGGAAGAGAGAATGGATGGGTGATATCCTTGAGCGCGAGCGAGCAACGCTCTCGACTATGGGCAGAGATATACTTTCCATGGACAAAATCAGAGTCCCATGGACTGCTACGGATTCTGAGGTGATTTGGACCAGCATAGTAATCGGGCCCAGTCATTGGCAACAGCTAATCGGTTTGATATACAATTTGCTTGGGGGGTCAGTGGATGTTTACAGAGATTTGATCGCAATGGGAAGGGCGGAGGTCTTCCAGAGATTGAGAGAGATGGCGACTGAGAGAGGTTTTGACGATGTTGTTGCAGTAAGGCTCGATACAAGTATGATCGGCACTCACAGATCTAAGGGGCGTGGAGCCAAGGGAATCGAGATTTTCGCCTATGGAACCGGGATTAGAAAGCTTGACGGACCGGAATCTTTCGTCGTTAACCCTACATCCTGACAAATCTCAGATCAGTTTGGGAATGATTCAAGTCACATGCAGCCTCTGATACCAGATAAGGCATGCATCCCGAACCCTTGACGAAAATCGAGCCCCGAATTGCTGCAAAGCTTGCAAAACAAAAATACCACCTTGTTGGCGACCACGGAGGAGTCAAAGTTTGTCATTGGACCAAGCAGTCGTTGATTGCTGATCGGTCCTGCTACAAGGGCACATTCTACGGAATTGAAAGCCACGGGTGTATGCAGATGGCTCCCAACGTGGATACATGCAACCTTGGCTGCACTTATTGTTGGCGAGAGCCCCATTCAGATAAAATGACGAAAATCAATGACGACCCATATGAGCTGTATCTCCAAAGTGTCAGGGCGCACAGGAGATTATTGACAGGATACGGGGGAAACCCAAAGGCTGATCGCCAAAAGTGGATTGATGCACAGAACCCCAAACATGTAGCGATTTCATTGAACGGTGAGCCCACCCTTTACTCGCGTTTGGGGGAATTCCTCGATATATGCCATCAACACGGGACGAGTACCTTTCTCGTAACAAATGGCAGCCTACCAAGGGTCATTGAGCGCTTAGATCCGTTACCAACACAGTTGTATGTGAGTGTCGACGCACCAAATAAAGAGATATTCAACCGTCTCTGCAGACCTAAGTTTGACGATGCTGCATTTGAAAAGCTTGAACAAACCCTGCAGCTACTACCATCTCTGGATACCAGGACCGTATGCAGGCACACCCTAATCAAAGGGGAATCGCTTGGATTCCACGATCAATACGCCCGGTTGGACAATATGGCTGACCCCGATTTTATTGAAGCGAAAGGGTATGTTTTCGTTGGCAACAGTCGTAACAACCTATCGATTGAGAACATGCCAAGCCACGCCGAAGTCATGGACTTTTCTAGGAAATTGGCACCGTTGGTGAACCGTGAGGTGCTCTCCGACAGGAGGGAAAGCAGGGTCTCGTTGATAGGTGAAGAAATGATTCCAGTTACATTACCGGAGAAGACTCGAAGCCTGCCTTCCGACCTAGGCATAGCAAAACCACAGAAGTTCTCTCTACCGATGTTTACGAGTTGATTTTCTTATTCTGGGACCATGGGTCTTGACGACCCGCAGGAAGGACACTCCTGAACTTCATCAAAGTAAACATGTTTGCATGCAGGGCACACCGGCGCGAGAATCAACTTCACACCCTTCACTGCTGGTGAAGCATTCTTTTCCAAACGAGAGAGGGTGAGGATCTGTTCATTTGAATCGGATTCAATCTCAAATCTTCCCGGACCCCCTAATCCAGTCATGATCTCGGGTGGTAGGGTCATAGTTCCGGTTTCATCTATAATCAAAGCCCTGGTACTGCTCAGGTCCGAAATATCGACGTCTTCCCCATGCTGAGCGATAAATCTGCCTTCCCTCAATTCCAATGATCGATCTGCGAACGAGGCTACTTCCCTGCTGTGTGTCACCAGGAGGAATGCTACATCTTCCTCTTCGTGTAGCTTTGCAAATAGGGATAGGACTTCCCTGCTGGTGATAGGGTCTAGAGCACCAGTTGGTTCGTCGGCTAGTATCAGTTTCGGCTCGGTTATCAAAGCCCTCGCAATGGCTACCCTTTGTTGTTCACCGCCGGATAATTGAGAGGGCATGCCGCCAGCCCTGTCATCCATGCCCAGTCTCTGTAACAACGCTCGGGCCTTCTTTCGCGAGTCGATCGCACTAGCACCCTGATGGCGAAGTGGTTGGGCAACGTTGTCCAAAGCATTCAGATCGGGCAGTAGGTTGGCATCCTGGAAAATGAACGAGACAGTATCTTGTCTCAGGGAGACCAATTCTGGTCCAGTGAGTCTGTTAATCTGCTTTCCTTGAAACGAGACGTTTCCTGCGCTAGGTTTCATTAAACCTCCAAGACATTTGAGCAGTGTTGACTTCCCTGATCCTGATGGTCCAACCACGGCTACTGCTTCTCCAGGCCTTACTTTTACATGAAGCCCCCTGAGGGCCACCACATTTCCGTCTATTGCGGAAGATTCGTACACATGATAGAGGCCCTCAGCCTGGAGGATTATTTCAGTATCCACGTCACTCACCCTTCAAAACAACAGCAAGGTCTGATTTCAGTGCCCTTCTTGTAACAAGTAGTAGTGCTGCGATAACGCTTGCCAAGACAATTGCGTTGACTACAGCCAATTCCATCCAAGGCCAGACCAGCGTTCTGTCTACTACTGCCTGTGAACCGAGGAAGATCTGGAATAGGAAGCCGAAGATGGCGAAGAAGCCGTTGAACGACTGGGCTATGCCGAGGCCCAGTAAAATACCTAAGCCCATACTCATGCCTACTATCGCGAGGATCTCAAACAAAACGAGTTTGATTATTTGGGATGGGCTTGCACCGATGGCCTGCAGAATAGCCAATTCCTTTTTCCTCTGTGTCAGTACCAGTGACAGAAACACAAAGGCTGAGGCAACAGATGCCATTGATGCCACAACAAATTGGAGGCTGAGAAGGCCCTGGGTGCCGAAAATGAGGCCGCCGTTTCTCTCAACATCCGAGTGAGCGGTGTTCCAGTCGAGTGCTACAGTTACGCCGGGGACATTCACCAGCTCGGCACTGAGTCTTTCCAGGCCATTCTTACATCTCTCGTCCGTTTGGTCACACACATCGAAGAACCACCTTGATGAGGTGTACGAATCGACAGCCGAATCTCCAGCGAGTAGCCTATATGTCGACTCTCCAATCAGGACAGCCTGGTTAGATTCGGACCCTGTCATACCGGGGACCCACTCATGCCTACCTTGGTAATCCATGACCAATGAAGTATAAGTTGTGGATATTTCAAAACCGGAATCTGTGAACACGGGGGTGAAAGTGGGATAGAATATCTCGACTTCCCCGTCTTCGACCTCAAAGAAATCGCGCGCGTCTGCTCCTATGGTTACTTTCCTTTCATTGAAATCTCTAATTGGTGAGGCCTGATTGTCCCAGATTAGCGTAGATTCATGGTCGTCAAACAAAATGAGGGCAGGAACCAGCCCTCCCCCTTGCTTGGCGGTTACGAATGTCGAACCTACGGAAGTCATTGACTGAATCTCGCTGACCGGTCTTATTTGCAGGGACATCATAGCCTCCTCCACCTTTTGTCTTGCTACATCATCTGACACCGGCCCCTCGAATTGGACCTGTAAGTCTGATCCGACCTGAGCTGATGCTGTTCTTTCATCGACCAGAGTGCCAGTGTAACCCTGGACTGCTGCGAGTGTCACAATTGAGAGTGTGAGCAGTAGAATCACAGCGAGGCGGTTAACCGATTCATTTGATCCGGATGATCTTAATCCCCTACGTATGTCGCCCAGAGCAGGTGTCCATCCAATGAGTTTGAGTACAATCCGTGGTGCTGCTCCACCAATCCTCCCGAGAACAAGTGCCCCACCTATCCAAAGAGCAAACGGCCCAAAGAGTGCGAGTATAGCATCTAAGAAGAAGCCGGGGATAATTCCTGCACTTCCGAAGGGTCCCAAGCCCCCGGCATTTTCGATGTAGCTCTCCAAAGCAGCGAGGATACCGAATCCGAATGCCAGGATCTGCAACCAAGTCTTAGGTTTCTTAGTGTTCTTCACTTTCCGAACGCCCTCATCTATCTCCATTTCCAGGAAATCCTTTGTCCTGCTCCGTGCAACCAAATATGAGATTCCAACTGTGAGGAGGAAGACCGATACAGTGTAACCCATTCCAAGCCTGGGGTTGAGATCCAGATCGCCTTTTTCGAATGACATGAATCCTACTGCGTCTAGTATCAGTGGAACTGACAGAAGTGCGATGAAATATCCGAGTAACCAACCTGCCAATGAAATTGCGGTTAGTTCCCTGAGGACCATGGCCCGAAGACCGCGTTCAGTCCCGCCGATTACCCTGTGAATGGATATCTCTCTCTTCCTCTGTTCCAGGGAAAGTACAAGTCCGTAAATTAATACAGCAAATGATAGGATGACGATTGGTATCATCAGGATGTAATCGAAGACCTGGACCAAACCAAGAAAGATTCTCAGGAATATGATTGTGCCTGAAATTAGGTCATTGTACTCTATTTTTATCTCTCCGTCTGGACCATACCCTTGCCTTTCTATCTCCTTCTTGTTGTCGTCCAACCAATCTGCGGCGTCGTCTGTAGAAGATGTGGGCAGTAAATTCCTATCAATCGCAACCCCCAGGTAGCCGTGATCGCTTATCATCAAGCTTGTCTTGTTATCATCAGAAAGTGCTGAGCCGCCGACAATTACCGGGTTGAACAGCAGTGTTGGGTTTGTGAAAGGCCATTCCTCGTACACGCCTACTATGGTGAGGTCCCTCAGTGTCATTGTCTGAGTACAAAACTGATATCCGCCTGAATCCAGTACCCTTGTGACTATTTCCCCGAAGCAATCCGTAAGTTCGCTACCAGTGGGCTGAGAGTCGGTTACATAGGTGAAATTGAGTGTGGTGATTGTATCATTAACCATAATTCCGGCTTGGCTGGCAATCTTACTGGGTAGAACAATCGGATTGAGTCCGGTGGTGGATGAATCGGGCCAAGATCCGTATACGATCCTGCTGGAATATCGATCGGCAAGTTCTCCATCGTAATGAGATGAGTCAACGATTCTCATAATCCGGTCACCATTTATCGGTGGACCGTTGTCGAGTGCTTCTGGGTAATCCCACGAAACGTTTTCCCAGTTACCGGTCGGACCGTAGACCTCTACGACGTTCAAAGGCTGAGGAAGAGCAAAACCTTCATCGAAAAATCCAGACAGCCGAAGTCCCTGACGCCCAAACACAAGGCCGCAATCGATAATTTCCTCCCGCTCGAGTAATTCATCACAAACCGTACTCCAGATCGCTGAATTATTGGTTCTACTTGACCAATCTGTTTCGCTAGCAAAATCTACTTTGGCATCATAAACCTCATCGTCCAAGGAATTTTGCACCGCGCCTTGTGAGAGACCAACGCCATAGGCGAACACGGTTGTGATCACCAGTGAGGCCAAAAACACACCAGCGAATATTGCTAAGCCCCTTTCCCTACCCATCCAAGCGCTTCTAACCGCTGATCTGAAATTGGCTGGGATGTCTGAAAGGGCGCCAAAAAATTGTTTGTCGGCCTTGTTCTTCAAGTCTGACCCTCCAGTGATTCCCCCCAGGCGGATCGAATGTCGGAGGCAGCGGTGATTCCATCTCTCATCAACAGCATTCGATCAGCCTTGGACGCGAGGATGGGATCATGGGTTACCATCAGAACTGAAATTGGGTTTTGTTTGTCAGAACACAATTCCTTGAAGAGCGAAATTATTGACTCTCCGGCTTTGACATCAAGGTTGCCGGTGGGCTCATCAGCGAGCAATATAGGTCTTGATCCAGCGATCGCCCTAGCAACTGCAACCCTCTGTTGTTGTCCGCCTGATAATTCGTTGGGCATGAACATCATTCTGTCCTCGAGATCTACTTTTTTCATGGCCATAATTGCCCTTTGTTCTGCTTCTCGGGAACCGACCCCAGCAAGCTCAAGAGATAGGATTACGTTTTCCAAGGATGTTATGTGATCAAGGAGGTGAAAATCTTGGAAGATCCATCCGACGCCCCTCCTCCGAACATCTATCACTTGATTTGGTGGCTTAGTTCCGTAGTTAAGTGATGGCCTTAAATTGATTTTTATGTTCCCACTATCTGCCTTCAAGAGACCTCCAATAATGTTCAGCAAAGTAGATTTTCCACATCCAGAAGGACCCATCAGGGCAACGAGTTCGCCTTTGTCCAACGAGAGGTCAACGCCCTTGAGGACTTCTAGACGGTTTGCCCCGAATCCGAAGCCTCTCTTGATTCCAGAAACCTCAAGCACATCCAATTGCAATGTACCTATTCTTATCATGTTTCGTTCTAGGATCAAGTTAGGTCGTAGTTGGAATTGCCATCAGCCAACAAAAGATGATGTTGAAGTTCTAATGACGTCTCGGGGGGTTACGAGGTCTCGCATGAACATCCTTCTGGTCCACGTTTGGTTCTGGCCACATGTCGGTGGCGGTGACAGGCATGTTGAGTTGTTGGGGAAAGAATTAGTCGCAAGAGGTCACAATGTGACGGTTTGGTGTGCTGATGTCCCACGACATGACGAGAGGGAATTCACCAGACACGGTGTCAAGGTGGTCAGGATACCGGCCAGCAGGGTGCTGGGCGGAGTTGACCCTGTTGTGTCACTGGGGGACCTCGACCCAGGCGAGTTTGATGTCGTGCACCTCCACGATACGCTTCCGATATTGATTCGAAGTGTTGCGAAGAAGGCGTCAAGGATAGGGGTTCCAATTGTAACCACATATCACAATGATTACGTCAAAAAGACATTGTCTGGGAAATTTATCAAGTGGCTGAGATGGCAAATCCAAGGTAAGCACACACTTGGATTGTCTGACAAGATAATTGTGTTGAGGCCTTATTTTAGCCGATTACTATCCTCCAAGGGGATTCGCAAGGAGCCATTGGTTGTTCCAACGGGTTTCGAGCCTCCAGAAAAAACGGATTCAAGGCCCCATGACGTCTCCGAGGCTCCATTTTTTCTCTTTCTCTCAAGGCTAACCGAACAAAAAGGAGTTGATATTTTGCTCCAGGCATGGGATCAGTTGGCTGAGGGAAAGAGGTCGGGCCACAAACTAATCTTGGCGGGAGACGGACCGATGAGGAAACATGTGGAAACGGCCGCCGGCTCTGATCCGGAATCGATTCTGTACCTAGGACTCGTGGATGAGGAAGAGAAGTCTTGGTTACTAAGAAATGCGACAGGACTCATCCTCCCTTCTCGATATGAGGGGTTGCCTGCAATCCTCCTTGAGGCCGCTTGGGAGGGGTTGCCGGTTGCTATGTCAAATGTAAATGGACTTGGAAATTTCACCGAAGAATCAGGATTTGGCGTCTCTTTCACTCCTAATGATGTTGATTCATGCACAAAGGCGATTTCCGAAATCATCAATGCAAAGCCGGAGAGAAAACATGACTGGGCTGAAAGTGGACGAGTAATCGCAGCTACATATCTATGGCCAGAAGTAGCATCAAGAATTGAGGATATATACGAGTCAGTTGTACGACATACTCCTTGAACGGAGGGGAATGATCGATTCGGAAGTCACAATAAGTGGCTGCTGTCGCGAAGGGCCATGCAGACCCGCCTCAAGGTTGGGGTTAACAGCAAACCAAGGTTGTTGGTGGCCAAGGGCTGTTTTGACCCGACTGGTGGTGCCGAAAGAGATGTTATGCGCTGTTTGCGCTCACTCTCTGAGCAGTTTGAAGTGTCAGTGGCTACATTACGACCCTCGAAGGAAATTACCAAGATTTGTGCTGATCTTGGCTTGACATTGCTCAGTCCAGATGTGCCGTGGGTAGTCCCTACTGGAATCTTAAACGAAGTTCTACACAGAAAACAGAGAGCTTCATTTCAAGCTTGGAACTCCCTCAGAGGCATCAAAAAGGAATTGGAGAAAGTCGACGGGATCCACCTGGTCAGCGGTGATGGATCACTTGGTTTACTTCGAATCGTACCTCCGGAAAAGCCTCTTCACGTGCACTATCTGGAACCCGACAGGGGTCTACACGAATGGGTGTTACATCTTGACCTTCAAGGACGGCCCAAACGACCTGAGATATTAACCAGCATAGCGTTGGGATTTGCGAGATTTTCCGACAAGCGAATTGTTAGAAAATACCTCAACAGAAAGAATGTTGTTGTGTCTGCGAATTCGACCTACAGTTCCAATATTTTTGAGTCAATTTATGGGTTCAAGGCTGGAATAATTAGGCCTACTGTATCCTCGTCGGAGTTCACAGAGAGGCAAACTGACGAGGAGGAGGGGGCATGGAAGGAGGTAGAAGACCTTCCAGAACCGCCATGGGTTGTGACCATAGGGGGGTTTAGTTGGGTAAAAGGCGTCTGGGAGTGTATAACCATGCTAAAAGGCTCAGGTGTAGGACTGGTTGTCGTTGGTAGGGGAAGTGATGATGATCTCCATGCCCTCAAGGAGCACGCAAAGGACATGGATGTGGAGCTCTGGGTTTACAGTAATCTCGACCTTAGTCAACTCATAGCAACCATGAGGCGATCCAGGGCAGTAATATCCATGGCCCATGGTGAGCCTTTTGGTTTAACTGCAATTGAAGCTCTATCCGTAGGAGTACCTGCTTTGTTTGTTGACGAGGGAGGTTTCAGGGACTCGATCGTGGAACAGGAATGTGGGCGTCTTCTCCCCAGAGATGATCGTGAGTCTTGGCATGCGGCAATAGAACAAGCTGGCGACCCTGAAACTGCAAAAAGATGGGGTGAGAATGGGAGATCCCGTATCTCCAATTTGAGATTAGACCCGGATTCTCAGGCCGAATTCATCTATCGTGCCTTGTTCCCTAATCGGTCGCCCATCGAAATCGAGGAGGAGTAGGTCGTTTCTAACCTAGGATGTCCAAAAGCCGTAGGAAGCCGAGGAACACTATAGTCCCCAACAGTATCATCATCATACCGCCGATCTTAGAATGTCTTTTTTTATCCTGAAGATAATCTTCCTTCTTCAGGGCTGCATCAGATAGCCTCTCTCCGATTCTGCCCATGACAAAGATTGCTCCAAATAGCGCCAGTCCTAGCCACCCATGTAGGCTCATTAGCTCAGACAAAGGAGTATCCAGTCTAAATCGTCGATAGGCATCCCCCAAAACTGCGAATAAGATCACAATTCCAACCATTCTAGTGATTTTCCTACCACTTTCCTGATGCATCATTATCGTTTCTTTCCTACTTTTTTGACCTTGAATCTGAATTTTTCTGGATTTTAATGAAATCCATTGCTTGTATATCATGTATGCTGCGATGGTTCCCAGAATGGGATGGATCATGATGATCACGACATCCGCCATCTGAAGGGCCATGATATTCCCACGACGTGAATCTGTCTAAGTCTTGTTCAATCACGACCGATTCTGGTATCGACTGGTTCATGAGGTAGGTCCCAGACGGCTAGGCATGGAACCGATTGATCGAGTGGCAATTATTGGTGCGGGGAACATGGGATCCGGTATTGCACAAAAATCGGCTCAAGAAGGCTTCAAAATTCAAATGGTCGATCGTGAACAAAGATATGTCGAGGATGGAATAGGAAAAATTCAGTCGTCTTTGTCTGAGGCGGTCCAAAGGAGAATTTTTTCCGAAACGCAGGTAGAAGAAATAATGGCCAGGGTAACCAAAGGCATTGGTGCAGATTCTGTGCATCCTGAGACGGATTTGGTCATCGAGGCTGTTTTTGAGGATATCAATGTCAAAGGAGAAGTACTGTACGATCTCTCTCAATCCTGTGGAGATAGGACGATCATAGCGACAAACACATCATCATTATCAGTCGACGAACTAGCGAATAAGTCTGACAGACCAGATCGTTTCATTGGACTCCATTTCTTTTACCATCCAGCCAAGAACAGACTCGTTGAGGTCATACCCTCATCATCGACTTCAGATAGCACCCTCAAGTCTGTGACCCAATTCTGCAGGGCGATGGGAAAGGTGGTGATAACATGCAAGGACAGGCCGGGTTTCGTGGTCAACCGCTTTTTCGTCCCCTGGCTAAACGAAGCGTGCCTGCTCTATGAGGAAGGCGTTGGGACCCCTGCACAAATAGACGATGAGGCAATGAGGATATTCGGCATAGGAATGGGGCCATTCGCACTGATGAATCTTACAGGCCCATCAATAGCCTTGCACTCCACCGATTACCTCGCTGAACAATTGGAGACTGAGCGGTTTGAAGGTGCTGATTCGTTAAGAGAGTTAGTTGAAAGAGGAGGAGAATGGGACATATCAGACAGCAATGTGGCAGATGAAGAACAGTGTCAAATCATAAGAAATCGTTTACTTGGGTCGGTACTTTGTATCTCGTCTCAGATAGTTGAGGAGGGCGTCTGTTCCGTAGAGGATGTGGACAGAGGTGCAAAAGTAGGTCTAAGATGGTCAAAGGGTCCTTTTGAAATTGCCAACGAAATAGGCACTGAAATTGCAGCTGATATCTCTGGGCAATATGCGACTCTGGCAGGTATCGAATCGCCCAAACTGCTCTCAGATCGTGATTCAAAACCATTTGAATTCAAGTTTATCGATGTTGAGTACGCAGATAACGTCGCCTACATAACTTTCAATCGACCTGAAGCAATGAATGCATTGAATGAAGCTGTGATCGAACAGTTGCGGGTTCTGTGGTCATCCATCGAGTTGAATGATTCCATCCACACTGTGGTAATGAGGGGGTCCGGAAAAGCGTTCATTGCAGGTGCAGACATAAAATTCTTTATCGACAGGATAGAGGATTCAAAAATTGATGAAATATATGATTTCACGAAAATGGGTCACGATGTGCTCAAGATGATTGAGTCCTCAGAAAAACAAACAATCGCAGTTGTGTCTGGTCTGGCACTTGGCGGCGGATTGGAACTCGCGATGTGCTGTGACCATAGAATTGGAGTTTCTGGAAAGACAATGTTAAGATTCCCCGAAACGGGAATCGGAATCTACCCTGGCTTGGGAGGTACACAGAGAGCAGTCAGAATCGCAGGAATTGAATGTGCGAGGTTTAGCGTCATTGCCGGTAATTGGCTTACTTCCGATATCGCCCACTCAATGGGCTTCATAACGAGTCTTGTTGAGTTTAAGGACCTGGACCGCACATTGGAAAACATAATTTCTGGTAAGATAGAAGCCCGAGGTTACCAGTTCGGTCCGCGGGATCCCGATGATGAAGCTATCAAGCAAATCATGAGGGTTTACGGATCAAACTGGAAAGAGAATATTCTGAAAGGCGGAGGATCATCAGAATTTATCTCTAAACAGTCTAAGATGATCTCAAGAAACGCCCCTATCGCTGTAGAGGTTGCATCCCGATTGATGGACATCGCAAATGAATCCAGGGAAGACTTCGAGATTGGATTAAACGAAGAGCTCAGGGGACTTAATGGCATATTCTCCACCAGCGACGCGCTTGAAGGCTTGAAGGGCGTAATCGAGGGCAGGAGAGTTTTGTACAAGGGTGAGTAGCTACTTTCTAGGACTTTGAATCCAAGCTGGAGTTCTGTACTCTGCCATGGCACGGATTGCAGCCTCGATTAGTATTGAAAACCTAATAAAAATCCCTCCTAAAAAGCATGGAAAATGTAATTCCGAGCTTTGATTTATTTTCCAATCCTTCTGATTCCAATTCAATTTCGTTCTTTGACCATTCTTCTAACCATCTATCCATATCAGTTCCTCTTCTATACTAGGTTTACTTTCAACATCAACTTACAGAATTCCTTTATGAATCTTCTAGGTTCCTTGTCAACACCTGGGTTTATTTTATACACTAGGTGTTTTAATGAGAAAACATGGAAGTCAAACCTCAACCGGTTCTAGTTACGTCTAGTGAAATGAAGAAAATTAAGAATGCTATTGAAGATGTCAAATCCAATGGCGGTTTAATTCGGAGTATCTTCGAAAACTACAACGAGCCAAATTCATCAGTTGAATGGGAAGTCGATGCGGCAGTGGAGTGCTTCCAAATGTTTAGTTCTCGATGGACCATAGAGATACTCGCCGCCCTGTACATCGCTGGAGACACGAGGTTCAATGAAATGAGGGGACTTCTCAAGGGTATCAGCAGCCGTACATTATCTGACAAACTCGGAGCTTGCCAAAAAAGCGGTCTAGTGGATCGAATAGTAGAGGAAGGTCCGCCCGTTAGGGTTACCTACAAATTGACTGAACACGGACTATCGTGTGGTAGACTATTAGGACCCCTCATTGGGTACATGAAAATACACAAAGGCCTTGTTAGGGAGTTATAGGAATAAAACCTGAATACGGATATTTGATACACCCTCGCAGACCTTAGGGCGCCAGTGGCTCTCGTACACAAAATGTCAATCCATGCCCTTTCCTATCGTTTGACCTCATTGATTCTTGGGATCATAGGAATTCCGTTGATTGGCTTGAATGGGGTAATAAGGGGTACCAAACCAAGTAATTTTCCTCATCCACTTCAAGGAAGAATAATCACCACCTTGGCCCGTTCTCCTGGCCTGCATTTCAGGGAATTACAGAGGAGGTTGGGTGCAGCGAATGGAACTCTCAGACACAGACTTGAAAAAATGAAATCCGAAGGTGAAGTATACTCTCAGTCAACTAACGGCAGACTATGCTATTACGTTGGCCCCCCGGCACAACTCGAAATTCTCCGCGGTGTGGTCGTTGAAAATGATGCCATGGCGTCATCTATTTTACCCGTAGGACTATCGAAGCTCCAGAGGAAAATCGTCTCACTGATCGCGAAGAAAGGGTCTTTTGAAAGTCAAGCAGAAATGGCAAGATCGCTTAGAAGATCTCGCTCTGCGGTGAACAGCGCCATAATGGTATTGAGAGAAAGGGGAATCATCCACCCAGGCAAGATAGCACTGGAAAGTCACCTGACCTGTTTGTCCAACACCATGCCTGTCTATGATTGGGTCGGGCCTTAGAAAACCGTTGAAATTAACCCTGACGTGAACGATCTAGTCGGCAAGTATGATGAGCCACTTGACCAAGCACATAATGTGCTCAAGGTAAGGTGTATAGAACGAGCCCTCCCTGCGGGAAGTCAGGATTCACAAGTACTCCTTGGCTGGATTTTGGATAGTTTGGGCCTGATCAGGTCAAGACCAGATGGAAACTCTGCATCTGATGAACAAAGCGGAATCCAGAAGATTATGGGTAAGTGTTTCTTGTATGACTCGACCAAGGGGTGGACATCAGATGAGATTTCGAATGTAACCGGAATTTCCCCTACAGGAGTGCACCACCATCTTGTTAAGTTGAGGGATTGCGGTATTATTTCAGACTTGAATATCGACGGAAAGAGAAGTTACATTGTTACTGGCGGGAGTTTCTACAATGCGGCTGAACTCATTAAAGTCAATGCATTGACTGTTGCAAAACAGCGATTAAGAGTCTTATCTGAATCTATCGTGGAGAGTTCAGAAAGGATGTTGGTTGATGCAGAGAAAGAGTCTGTTCCCTTTATGTTGGATATCGTGAATCTTGGCCCATCTAACTTAGATCAAGATGAACTTTACAAATTGGCAGTTGATCTTGGTTTTGGTGGGGACAGGGCGCGGGAAGGAGATGATCTTCACTTCGATCTGATTAGGATACTGATAGATTCAAAGAGGCCAGTTGAGATATCACAACTCATGGAAAAAACCGGAGGAAGCAGGGCCAGAGTTGGACGTGTGCTGGATAGGTTGAGGAGTGCAGGCTTGGTGGAACGGGCAGTCGTTGAATCTAGATTGACATTGGATATATTCACCGGAGTGACGCGGCAGTTCAAGTCGAGAGGTATTGACTGGCTGTTGAACAGAGGCGGTATTTCTCGGTTGCCTGAGAGTTCAAGGGTATCATTGACAAAAATGCTAGAGTCGAATTCTCTCACCATTGAAGGACTTCAAACTTGTATCAAACCGGTTTCTATTTCAAAAAGGAGGATTTTAATCAACACACTTGGAGGAAGAACGCCTTTGGGTTACCGAGTAACCGGATCGACTGGTGAGGAGGTTACAAGATCCATGATTATGGGTTTGGATAGAGTTCTATCCAGGATTTCCACAATCTCGGGTCGTTTAGACAAGGTCTCAGAGAAGGAAGCTCAATGAGCCAGTTTATCCACAAGTTGCTCGAGATAAGATGTCACCATTTCGCCCAAGTCTTCGTGATTTTTGGCTCGATGCAAATCGACTCTCATGGCCGAGGCGCCCGGAAGGCCCTTTGTGAATGAAATGGCATGCCTCTTCGAGTTCTTGCTCCCCCCCGATGGGTACACCTCGGAGCATAATTCAAGATACCTCTGCCAACACCACCTCCTGGCAATAACTGGATTATCAACGGACCATGGAGGATCATTGTCTATCCATCCCATGTTTTTCTTGATATCATAGAAGATCATCGGCCTTCCTATCGCAGCCCTTCCGATCATCAGGCCAGAGGCTCCTGTGGACTGGAGACACATTTGTGCGGATTCGGAGTCCACTACGTCGCCATTTGCAATCACAGGGATGGAAACTGATTCTACAATTTCTCTTATTGATTTCCAATCAGCTTCACCCGAATATCGCTGCTTTAATGTCCTACCATGCACACAGACTCTCATAACTCCTTCAGATTCAAGTCTCTTGGTTATTTCCAAAGCAGTATTTGGGATTCCACCTGTGCCCAATCTCATCTTTACCGTGACCGGTACATTTGATGCATCAATGCATGAACGGACCAAATTTACAACCTGGTCAGGGTCTCTGAGGAGAGCTGCTCCAGCGTTGTTCTTGCATACCTTCGGAGCGGGGCACCCGAAATTTATGTCAATTATGTCCGCTCTATCTTGGAGCATTTCAACCGTTGTCACCATTTCTTCCTTGTCTCCGCCGAAGATCTGCGGTATGAACGTGGATTCCATGGGGTGGCTTTCCATCTTGAGCCAAGATTTGGCCTCCTTTCTTGATAGGCCTGATGCTGCAGTGAATTCAGTCAGTGTATAATCGGCTCCACACTCAGTAGCAAGAAGACGGTATGCCAAGTCTGTTACCCCTGCCATGGGAGCGAGAAATAAGGGAACGGCCTCCGACATTAACTTACCCGCAACTAGGTCCATATTTCACGATGACTAGATTTTTTGATTCATATTTGAGGATATCAGATAAGATAAATCTTGCACGGACCCGTTGCAGCCGCGTAATTCCTCATCACTTACCAGGGTAATGTAGCCAGACTCCGTCCTAGCAACCACGATTGGAGCAATACCTTCTGTGTACAGGGCTAGGTCTTTGGGTTGTTCGTTGAGGTGTACAAGTTTGAATGGGATGTCGAAGGTTTCTCTCAGGGCGGCCATCTCCTTTTTTTCCCAAGCCAGTTTGTGGGTTATGTCACAAAGAGAGCAATGATTTCCTTTGAATAGCACCCCTGCTACGTACTTTAGTTCGCCCAGCAAACCACCGTCTGCATTGTACACTCCCCAAATAGAATCTATCTTCATGTATGCTGGTGGCTAACCCAATTTATGGATGAGTGTATTCATGCCTGTCAGAACGTGGATTCCCAATCATCAACGTCTTGTGACCTTTCCCAGTCAGCATAAGTCGCTTCGCCGCGCTGTACGAGCATCTCTCGTGCCAATAGCCAGTAGACGAGTGAGAGGGATCGACGTCCCTTGTTGTTGGCTGGTAGCGCTAAATCTACATTCCTGAGTGTGTTGTTTGCATCACAGATACCGACTACGGGCATACCAGATGATATTGCTTCGTTTAGAGCCTGGGAATCCGCTGAGGGATCTGTAACCATCAATACCTCAGGTTCAATGTATGATGAAAGTCTGGGGTTAGTCAATGTTCCTGGAATGAACCTCCCGACTATCCTTTTAGCACCAATCGCCTGAGCAAATTTCCTGGCTGGCCTCTGACCATACTGCCTAGCACTCACGACCAAAACCCTTGATGGATCGTATCTGTTTAGGAACGAGGCCACAGTCCGTATCCTCTCATCGGTCTTTTCGATGTCTATGAGGTGGAGTCCTGTTCCGTCCCGACTGTCTGTGTCGAGGAAACGCTGCATGTCCGAAGATTTCTGATTAGTACCTATGTGAACAGCATGAGTCCTGTACATGTCGTAGGGTACTAGCGGCGTTGCTTGTTCGGTCATTCTGATGCCTCGGCAGCGGGGCCACTTATCGGGCGTTCATAAGCGCTCCGTATGTATCCACGACTGGGGTTTGGTGAATTTTATGCTAATTCAGATTGGAATACACAGTCGTCTGAATCGTGAATCTCAGCAAATCTTATGCAAGGTTTCGTGATGGTAACGAATACATCAAAATGATCCTTTGCCGTTAGTTGTTCTATACCCGGCTCCCACCCATATCCTCTTGCATCAACCTCTAACGTCCAGATCCCTTCATTGAAATTCACTCCATTGTAATCCCACCTCTCGAGTGAGTGGTCTTGAGTGACCCGGATCTCCCAAAAAGGCTCACTCCCGGCTGATTTAGACCCAGGGGCCCATAGTTTTGCATCAACATACCTTATCAAGTTGGTCTCATTGCCAATTAGACTCTCAAATGTCTCTGATAAGGGCATCTGAGCACGGAAAGATATCGACATGCTTTGGACACTAGAGTCAATTTCTATCGAGCTTTCATTGTAGTAGTCAGTCGAATCCAAACCGGTAGAAGTGAAAGTGTGATCAAAGCCGATGGACTGTTCCCTGAGGATGGTCTCGGGCGGCTCGCGCATATCTTCCATCATCTCTCTTTGCAGAATTAAACCCAGACAACCAGAAGATACTGCGGCCGTAACAATGACCGTTACCAACATCAAACCTTTCACGCGCACGTGACGCTGTCAGGCCCACTTCATTTCAAGAGAGCGGTCATTTGATTGCGATGGCGTCGTTCAAAGTATTGATTTGGCCCTAGTGGTTCCCTTAGTCCGCCTCAATGACGACAAGAGGGTCAACTGAGCCTTGGCTTTGACGTGCCCTGTGAGTACCGAGAGGCATAAAAAAATTAGAATTTGCATGGACTTTTTCCGAGAAACCCTGTTTTGGTTTTCAACAGGGCCATAACCGGTACCCATCATTCAGATTAATTTTTTATTCATCGATTTCCTCTGTTGATTTAACAAAGACCGGTGTTCCTCGCTCTCTGATCTTCCCTACCTGATAGATAAAGAAGGCTATGAACGAGAGGATTATTAGCTCCAGTCCAAAAAATGTCAGCCTAAAAGTATCTTCTACTTGAGTTGAGCTGCTGATTGTTTCGTTCACCGGGTCGGCTTGCGTTTGATCGGTTGGTTGGACAGTGATTGTGCCGATCATGCCTAGTTGTTCATGCGGCTCGCAGACGAATTCGTACGTCCCGTTGGTTCCCACATCGAACACAAACCTGTAATCCACATTTCTGGAGGGATTACCGCTATCAAACAAACCATCGGTCGAGACTGCGTTGTGGGCTAACAATTCCCCCGACCAGAAAAATCGGACAGCCTGTCCTTCCGTAATGGTGACATCCGAGGGGCTGAACTGCAAATTTGTACTGTCCACACCAATTATAACATCTTCATTCTCTGCTGCCCCAGACACACTGGTGAACAACAATGCCAATGTCGCCATTGTAACTGCACGGCGGACATTCACGTTATGTCGTAGTAGTGATATCACTTAGTCTGATGTTATTCTTCCTCGGTGATTTGACGCGGTTCGTGGACCTCTCTGAAAATGACTGTTGCCACCTCTAGGTGTTCCCTGAGAGTCCTGACCAAACTGAATTTAGCATATGGCCAGTTCTGGTCGTATGCAATTGATTCTGGTAGTGTTATAGTTACATCGTCTTTATCGAATTTTACCTCAAAATCATCTCTTCCTGTGTTCATCTCAAGTAAGGTTTGAACTCTGGCTTTCTTTTGTTTGACAACTTTTACTATCGTGTATGTATACCTTAATTTGACCCCTGCCAAAGGATGGTTGTAGTCGATTCTTGCCCTTCCGGCTCTGGCCATTTGTAGAATGCCAGATCGGCCGTTGATTTCGACCTGCGATCCAATGGCGAGAGTGTCCGGATCTCTGACACTTCGCATTAGGACATTCATCCCCACAGTCTCTACGAGATTGCCGTCTCTTTCACCGTATGCATCCGCAGGCTCTATGTCAAAGGTATACTCCTCTTTTTCTTTGGCTTGGTCGAGATGTTCTTCAAATCCTTTGATTAATCTGCCGTCTCCAATGACAGTAATCATCGGCTTGTATGTCCGGCGTTCATCATGCGCGTCATGCTCTTTGGCGACATCCTCCCTGGTGGTCTCGAGAAGTGTTTCTGTTTCTGCGTTGTACAAGTCATAGTCTATGTGAACGATCGTTCCCTTCTTCATGCTGGGGCCTCCGCTGGGCCCGCCCACCTGCTCGCCCCTTTTCATTCAGTCGGTTGGCGATCGTAACAAATTCCCCTTGCTTAGGTAGGCAAAAGAGCCGCCAATCAACAATAAAATCCAGCCCACCCACACCAAATGGCTACCTTTTAGGTCGTACACTGTTACACCAACACGATCCACATCCTGAATTTCCCCCAACATCAAATTGGTGATGACCCGATTAGCCTGTTGTATGTCCAGTATGAACATCAAATCGCCGCCTAACTGAGAAGATCTGTCTACTTCTGACCGAGGAATTACCGAACCTGATGGCGAGTCAAAACGTAAAATTCCGGGGCTAACAGTGTCAATGTAATTTCCATCTAAATCCGCAACCTCAATGTTGAATTCCACCATGCCGTCAGCAACTGAATATTCGTAGTCAGAATCCGTAGAGTTGATGACATCCAGCCCGGTGAACGTCAGCGTATAACCTGAGTGTTCCACAGGTTGATCGCGAACCAAAGTGACGAGATGAGCTGGGTCTGTTCTATCTATCATGGTCGTAGTGAGTATGTGGCCCAACAAAAGCATCAATATCCCCACATGGGCGATACTCGATCCTACCCAACGCAGGTTGGGGGATGACCACTTGGTTGGTAAAACAGTCTGACTATTTCTAGTCGAGCGTCGTAACGATCTGAACATCTCCCCTAAAACGGGGGGCATTGCAAGTACGGTACAAGACAGCAAAAAACCAGCAACTTGACCCCTCGTTAGCTCATCAGTCAGAAATCTATCAGCATCACCAGGCAAAAGGATACGGTGGGAATTTAGTCCAACTGCGACGGAAATCACCAACGTTCCCGCGATCATGAGCAATCCGACATTGCCATTCGACCTCCTTCCCCATGAATAAACCATCAAGGCTATTGCTAGTGCTGCAGCAAATGGTGCTCCGAATACCTCATGGGCTTCCAGACTCGTACCATCTATCTCCGCCGTCAGCAACATCCATGTCAGACCTAGATAGCCCACCGCGCCGAACCAAGGGTAACTTTTCGCAATTCTGCTCTGAAATCGGGGGTTGATGTATCTCTTGAGTTGAACTTCCTCAACCTCCTGAGGAGAAGCAACGACCCAGGGGACCAAGAAGACGGCCATTCCAGAAACTGCTTGAGGGAGGCTCGCCATCCAGGACCAACTTGCGAATAGGTAGAGTGCCACTCCAGAGAATATCCACACAGTTTTTGGTTCCTCGTGATCACCCTCTATTATTAGAATCATCAACGCCAGACTGGTGAACAGAAGCAAGGTCGATGAACTTAGTATTCCAATGAGGACTACTGCGATCACAAGGAGTGCGCTCTGCAAGGGCTTTCGCTCTCTCATCGACTCTCTGCCGAGCTTTCTTAGATCGTTGGCTTCAAATCTGATCAGATTTCTCAAGATTACCAAACTGAAGAGGCACGTAATTACAAAGTATGTGATGACCTCGACACCTGCAACGCCGTCATTAGCGAGTGAGATTATCCTTAGGTAGGGGTCAGAAGATTCGGATCCCGCACCATCAGCTGCGAATGCATGCACTGAAGCCCAAACGCCATTGGCCCTCGTGACCATTGTCGCGTGCATGGCTAGGGCTCCCACGCCGATTACAATCGAAGGATTCACTCTTCTGGATGATCTGGTGCTCTGACTGCGAGAGTGAAGGACCGCTACAAGGCCTATCCATGGTAGAAATGAGGCTGTTTCAACTGGATCCCAGGCCCAATAACCACCCCAGTCTAGTACAGTGTATGCCCACAGACCTCCGAGCCCGATACCAGCTGTCCCGATTACGAATGCAGCTCGAGCCCATGGGATGATGCGGTCATGAACATCAACCTGATCCCTATCCTCGAGTGAGCTCGAGATAGAGATCAATGCAGGGATTATGCAAAGTGTGTAGAATGCAAATATCACAGGTGGGTGAATTACCATTAGGTCGGTCTGCAAAAGAGGGTTTAGTTGGTCAGTGATCCCCTCGCTTGGTGCAAATGGATCCAGCATGGCTGAAATAGTCAGCAGTATTCCAGTAAATCCGATGATTAATCGCAAAGATATTACATCGGATTGGTTGAATTTTGCAAATATTTGGGAGCCTGCCGCCATCCAAAAACACCACATTAGCAGGGGTCCGGCCCGTCCACCCCACACTGCCGATATCCTGTACAAGATTGGTAAATCCGATCCTCCCAGTCGATCAACAAGATCGAGTGTGTCCCAATCCCTCAAAAATGCCAACAGTAAGAGCATGAATGGTGCAACTTGAGCTATATGGATGGCCCACGCGGGAATCCGATTTGATAATTTTCCATTGCTCGCCCAAGCCAATGAAGACACAGCCGCGGCTATGAGGATGAGGCGGCCAATGAGAGAAATCACTGTCCTACCATCCGTAAAATTTCGCTCGACTGTACCCGAAGGCCAACATTGCCGGAACAACTTTTTTGAAATAGAGACCGGGTTTCTTGAATAGTAATCTGACCCCTACCATCGCTTTGCCGATTATTCCCATGTCAGACATCTCATCGGGGAAGCATGAACCCATCAGAGACATCTCACTGTCAGAGAGTTCGAATAGAGCATTCTTACCTTTCAGAATTTTTTCGTATGGGGGAAACTCAGCCTTCCAGAGGCTTGTATATCTAGCCATGATTTCCTTGCTCATATCGTTTTTATCTATCGCGATTTTTGCTGTCTCAGCGGCGAAAACCGCGGACTTCAGTGCAAGATGAGATCCACCTTCGAACAAGGGGGAGGTGAAACCAGCGGCATCTCCGATCAGCATGAGTCCGTCATGATGGGTGTTTTCGAAAGGACCTGATATTGGGATTGTTCCACCAAAGGTAGGACTTCCTTTTTGTTTCCACTGGGGAAGTTGCCGGGTAAGATCGTTGAAGTGGGTATCTGCTATGAATTCATCAAGAGCCTTCTTGGCCCTTGGTCTGTCTTCTGTCACTAATCCGACATTGGCACGGCCGTCACACTTCGGTATCATCCAAACATATCCTTTTTCGGCGTATTTAGGCCATATGTAAAAATCCAAGTATCCGTCTGTAGGCACATCCGCTAGTTCATACTGCATCCCAGCGACGACTTTCCCCTTCTCGTTCAAGGGTTTGTTGTTTCCCAGTTTCACAAATTTTGAACATACCGCGGATACCCCGGAAGCATCGATAACAATTCGGGCGGTCAAGGGGAAAATGTCCCCTTTACCGTCGCACTTCCAGCCCAAAAATTTCCCGTCTTTCTCTATTCTCTCCATTGAACTTAACCGATTCTTTAGGCTCAGTTTGGCCCCTTCTTTAACCGCAGATTGGGCGATCCATTGCTCGAATAAGTGCTTCTCCAGCACGTAACCTGTTTCTGTGAGCTGCTTGGAAGTTCCATCCGGGAATATGACCCTTATCCCCTTAACTCTCTTGCTTATGACCTCTGGGGGCAGATTAAGTCTCAAGTTTGCAACAGCCTCGTCGGATATGCACTCTCCACAATGTACTGGGGTGCCAATTTCACCATGATCCTCGATGAGGACGGTTCTGAGTCCTTTTCTTGCGCATTGTAAGGCTGCATTCCCGCCTCCGGGCCCCGCTCCTACAACGAGAACGTCCACATCGAAGTCTTCCGCCACGGTACAATGGGATAGATGATATGAAAAGAAACCAACGGTGCCTTGGGACAAAAGCGAACCTTCTCAACGGAGAGTTGCGAGCGAAGCATGTGGCGTGGAAGAATCTAGGTCGATACATCGACTCAATAGAAAGGGACGGGGAAGTCCTGAGGATCAGCAGGCCCGTTGATGTGGAGTTGGAGGCTGGTGCCATTGCAGATCTGCTTGTCAAGACAGGTGGGCCAGCAGTGATTTTTGAGAATCCGAGGCTTCCAGACGGATCGAAATCAGATATCCCCCTCGCTATGAACCTCTTCGGAAGTCACTCCAGGACAATGAAGGCTTTGGGCGCAAACGGCACAAATGAGATTGGAGACAGGCTAGTATCCTTGATGAAGCCGGATATTGGTGGATACATGAAAGCCCCTTGGAGGGGGCTTCCACTTCTCAGAGACGCGCTAGCCCTGCCACCAAAGATGGTCTGGAGCGCTGCTTCTCAACAGATTGTGGATCTAGAGCCCGACGTGACCCGACTTCCAATTCCAAAATGTTGGCCATTGGACGGAGGTCGCTACATTACCCTACCTCTAGTAGTCACAAAGGATCCGATTACTGAAGAGCACAACCTTGGCATGTACCGCGGACAAGTACATTCAGGGCGTGAGATAGGACTGCACTGGCAAATTCACAAACATGGAGCCGATCATGCTGCATCCCACGCAGGGTCAAAGATGCCGGTTGCAATTTGCATAGGAGGGCCTCCGGAATTGATATTTTCAGCAATATCTCCCCTTCCCGACAACTTAGAAGAATACATGTTTGCAGGCTTCCTAGGGAAAAGGAGGCTCGGTCTAACCCGGGCCAAGACCCAAGATCTACTCGTGCCCGCTGAAGCTGATGTCATAATTGAAGGATGGACTGATCCCTCAGAAAAAAGACGGGAGGGCCCTTTCGGAGACCACTATGGATTTTACTCTCTGCCCGGTGACTATCCCGTCATGCATGTAACTGCAATCACCCGACGAAGGAATGCTATACTTCCAGCGACTATCGTTGGACAGCCCCCTATGGAGGACGGTTACTTGGGAGAAGCGATCGGAGCTCAATTTACACCAGTTCTGAGATTCCAACACAGAGACGTACGATCGGTCTATCTCCCACTTGAGACCGGTTTCCATAACTTAGCCATCATCTCTTCGCGACAAAGGTATCCAAGGCAGGCTAGAAAGACAGCAATGGGTCTTTTCGGTGCGGGACAAATGATGTTATTGAAGAGCATTATGCTGATAGACGAAAACGAAGATCCTCATGATCTCGAAGTTTTCCTAGATGCACTGAACGACAGAGTTGACCCCTCTGAGGACATACTGAAAATCGAAGGCCTCCCGGGTGATTCCCTAGATCCAGCCAATCCCTACGAAAACGTTCAATCGAAAATTCTAGTCGACGCGACAACACTTCCAAAGACAGATCCGAGACATGGCGGTAAAATTCCACTTGGAACCCAAGAGATTGAGACGCCTGATTGGAGGCGAGGAAAGTCAGAGCCACCAGGCGTGTCACCTGAATTTGTAGATCTGGTGAAGGGTTCAAACGCGATTAAACAGGCAATGTTACTTAGGAACTCAATGCTTGTGGTCACGATAGATGTCGATGGAGGACCTACTCCAAGGGAAGGAATGATGGATCCTGATGAAATCAAAGCATCACTTCAGCGGGAATCCATTGACGAGACGATCCACACAATCTGGGGCTTGGAGGGATCAGAGAACTTACGTTGGCTATTCATCACAGATGACGATCTGCGCCTAGATTCGCCGGGGGCCAAGCGAAGGCTACTCTGGCAACTCTTTGCCAGATTTGACGTCGACAGGGGTCTAAAGTGGGATGCTAACAGAAACAGGGTGGCATGGGACGCGACGGCTCCAATACCATCCAAAGAATCAGAAATCCCTGCACGTCACTGGCCCGCAGTAACATTACATGATCCGAATATATTGAAGAGAATCAAGGAGCACGCCGAAGAGGACGGTCTTGGAGGTCGTGACTGGCCTGAGAATTTATTGATGTAGTGGAGGTTTGCCACATGAAATTGAAGCATGTTCTTGAATTCGTCAGGGTAGAACATACGCTATTCTCCCTTCCATTTGTATTGATCGGCTTTGTTTTGGCCACTCGCCAATTTGAAACTGATTTTATTGATTTACAATCGGGCAACATAGATCTGTTATGGATTATCCTCGCTGCCATCGGTGCCAGAGGCTTAGCCATGGCCCTCAACAGAATCATTGACAAGGACATTGACGGAAAAAATCCGAGGACTGCATCAAGACATCTACCTACTGGAAAAATCAGTGAATTAGGGGCATGGGCTCTTTCATTTGCATTCCTAATTACCCTCCTGGTATCTTCATTGAAACTTAACTCTGTTGCGTTCAAAATGGCGTGGTTACCTGTGGCGTGCTTCATAGTGTACCCTTACACTAAAAGGATCACTTGGATGTGCCATTTTTGGATTGGACTTTGTCTGTCACTCGCCCCGGCTGGGGCTTGGGTAGCAGTTTCTGCTGACAGTCTCGGATGGGCATCAATTCTTGGATCGACATCTGAATTATCTAGAGATTTTGCTTGGTTCCCTGAGATTTTCTACATATCCCTCGGGGTCGCACTTTGGATAACAAGTTTTGACATCAACTATGCAAGGATGGACCTTGAAATCGATCGTGAACAAGGCATTCAATCATTTCCAGCTCGACACGGGTTAAATGCTACAAGAAATTTGAGTATTCTCTTGACTTTCGCTTGGGTGTTTTTCTTCCTGAATTCGGGGCTGAGTGAGGTCAGTGGATCACGAGATTACAGTTATACAATTTGGGTTCCTTGCGTTCTGACTATGGGTTTATTGAACCTCTATGTGGTTACCATCTCGGCTAAAAAGAGTCCCGAATCAGCCTTTGAGATGGAGAGGTTTCAATCGTTACTCTTCAGAGTCTCTATGCTGACGGGTTGGGTTCTCCTTGCAAGTCTTTTGTTTGTTCAAGATAAGGGTCCATGAGGTATTTTGATATGTTTATTTTACAATCAGATTACTCAACTGCTGGAGATCAAGAACAGGCAATAAGGGAGCTTGTTGGTCAAATTCAGACCGGTCAGGAAAGGTGCGTTCTGCTTGGAGTAACTGGTTCGGGAAAGACCTTTGCCATGGCCAATATAATTCAGAAATTACAGATGCCCACGCTAATCCTATCTCACAACAAAACCTTGGCTCGGCAAATCTGGCAAGAGATGAGTGAACTGTTCCCAAAAAATGCCGTTGAGTATTTTGTCAGCTACTATGACTACTATCAACCAGAAGCATATCTCCCGAACAGGGACTTGTACATCGATAAGGAATTACAAATGAATGAAAGAATCGAACAAGAGCGGTTTTCCACCGTTGCGTCACTAGTTTCAAGACCAGATGTGATTGCTGTTGGGACAGTATCAACCATCTACGGTCTGAATCCCCCTGAAGTATTCCAAGAACGCCACCTACAATTATTCAAAGGACAAAAAATAGAGCCAAGAGAGGCGGTCTCTGAACTCGTATCGTTGCAATACAGAAGAGTCAGTGGAGACCTTGCAAGAGGAGATATAAGACTCAGAGGGGAGGTTTTGGATATTTGGATGCCGAGCAGAGATGATCCCATAAGGGTGAGATTTGGGTGGGACGGAATAGAGAGACTGCAGGTTTGTGAAGCGGTGAGCTGGGAGCCTCTGGACGAGATTGAAGAGGCTTGGATACACCCGAGACAATTCTACATGACTGATGAAGACAGGTTCTCCACGGCTATTGAGAACATCGAACATGAACTCGATGAACGAGCTCGCTGGTTCGAGTCCAAAGGAATGGATCTAGAGGCGCATAGAATTGAACAAAGGACAAAATTTGATCTGGAAATGTTGCAAGAACTTGGCTCCTGCAAAGGAGTTGAGAACTATTCAAGACACTTTGATGGCAGAGATGTGGGGGAAAGGCCCTTCTGTCTGCTGGATTTCTTTTCAACGAATGCAGAGACATTCCAAGGTAACCCAGACCAATACCTGGTCATAATGGACGAGAGTCACGTTACGCTACCACAGGTAGGAGGAATGTATGCAGGGGACCTGGCAAGAAAAAGAAACCTGGTAGAACATGGTTTTAGGCTCCCGTGCGCCTATGACAACAGACCTCTGAGGATCGATGAATTCCAGAATCTCATACCGCAAATGCTCTACGTCAGCGCTACACCGGGAGAAAGAGAATTCAGACACCTCGCTGAAGTCACAGGGCAGGAAGTACCTAGGGGCCTTCTTCATGCTGCTTCAATGGGGGGAGCCGGAAAGGGCGATTTGCCGAAGAGGGAGGGGAGCAATTCTATTGAAGATATCATCAGTTCAATAGACGGAATCGCTAAGATGGAAATTAGACCGACGGGTTTGTTAGATCCAAAGATCGAGGTCCGAACTACCGAGGGGCAGGTGCAGGACCTACTAAGTGAAATTAACAAGAGGATAAGAGCAGATCAGCGAGTACTAGTCACGGTTCTGACAATAAAATTTGCAGAAGAGGTATCTGAATATCTCCAAGGTATGGGAATCAAGGCCCATTACCTACATTCTGAGATTGACACGCTTGAGAGATCTGAGATCATCAAGGCATTGAGGCTTGGACACATAGATGTCATTGTGGGCATAAATCTACTCAGGGAGGGTCTCGACATCCCAGAGGTTTCATTGGTAGCCATTTTCGATGCGGCAGCTCAAGGTTTCCTCAGGAATGAAAGGAGTTTACTTCAGACAATTGGAAGAGCTGCGAGGAATGCAGAAGGTAGCGTCATCCTTTATGCAGACACGATATCACCCGCGATGGAAGGGGCAATTCGACAAACCGCGGAGCGTAGAAAGCGGCAGGAAATGTATAATGAAGAAAACGGAATCGTCCCGAGAACAATTCGTAAATCATTGCCCACCATGGGCGAGGAAACGCCCGATCTACTCGCTGGCGTTGCGGGTCGCGGCGTCAAAGGCGGACGAAGGCTTGTAGCAAAGAAGCAGGGGACTAAGGATATTTCCTCATTTGCTAAAAAGTTCGACTTAGGAACAGGATCGTGGACTTCCTCAGAAACAGTACTGGAGCTTGTCTCACAGCCGGAATATGATTCTGAGATTACTTACAAGACAGCGGAGACAGACCAATCGGATGTTACTTCAAAGATCATTAAGAAGCTGGAGAAGGAAATGAAAGCGGCTGCCTCAAGATTAGATTTCGAGAGGGCTGCCGCTATTCGTGACAGAATTGCAGAGATAAGGGAAGCGACCAATTGAAAACTTCATGCTCGATCCAATCGCATGGGAGATTACAATCCAGAGGCATTTGATCGGCCTGTGCGCGATTACGATTTTAGTACAATGAGAAGTACTGACGACCTTATACGGCAAATGGGCGATGCAGGAGGTTTCACCGCACCAAAGTTGACGATGGCACGGGATTTGCTGGGTTCTATGTTCGCAGAATCTACGGATCCCAATGTTGTAAACTGGCTTTCCTTCCCCGCCGCGCTGTGTGCAACGGGAACAAGGGGATTCTTTTTGGAATTGATCAAGCGGAAATTAGTGCACATAGTAATTACAACATGTGGAACGCTAGACCACGATCTGGCAAGGACATACAGGGACTACTTCCACGGTGACTTCAATTTGGACGATGTTGCGTTGGGGGAAATCGGATTGAACCGGCTGGGAAATGTAATTATCCCGAACGAGTGTTACGGGGATATACTGGAGCAAAAGGTCCTCCCATGGATTGAAGAAATTGATTCAGAGCGATCCCGTAAAAATGAATCCTCATGGTCTGGTTTTGGCACCGTGCAGCTCTGCTGGGCATTGGGAGATCGGATCGAGGACGAGAGTAGTATTCTCCATTGGGCTGCCAAGAATCGGATCCCCATTGTCGTCCCGGGTATTACAGACGGTTCGATAGGAGCACAATTGTTTATGCACAGACAGAAAAATCCGTCTTTCATGATGGATATCTTAGCAGACGAGCAGATATGCTCAGACATGTCATGGACTGCGAAAAAGTCCAATGCACTAATGGTTGGAGGCGGGATAAGCAAGCATCACGTGATATGGTGGAATCAATATCGGGGCGGGCTGGACTCAGCAGTAGGGATATCTACGGCTCCTGAATATGACGGCTCCCTCTCGGGTGCACGTCTCAAGGAGGCAATATCATGGGGCAAGATAAGACCTGATGCCCCGCAAGTGTTGATTGAAGGTGAGGCGAGTCTGATATTGCCGATACTCGGGGCGTCCATATTCGGGTATTGACATAGAGAACGTTCAAAGGGTAATCTACACTCGGCGTGGCTATGTCTATTGCAGATATGGTACAGAAGATGATTGATGATTTGAATGAGACCATGGCGGATGCTGCTAAGTCCGACAAGGGTAACAATGCGGCCATGACCAGGGTTAGAAAGGCAATGCAGGCCGCAAAAGGCGCTGCTCAAGATGTCCGCATGAAGATCAGCAGCATCAGAAACGGATAAATTGTCTGTCACTCAATAGTGGCTAGAACTCGCATTATTGTGAGTCTCAATGATCCGGACGGTCTCCAGCCGTCAGGCTCCCCACAGGACCTCATTAGCGAGTCTATGTCCGCCAAATCTGGTCTGAGGACAGTATCGACCTCTCTTGGTGCGGACTGCAATGGCGGCTCCGAAAGAGTGGATACAGTATGACTGCCCTCCCTAGATGCTTGGAACCTCGACCACAAATGCTCCACTTCTCGAAATAGTGATTTATCCGACCATGGCCTTCTCCCAGACATGAGAATTGGTCTCTCGATCGATGAAAGTCTACCCGACATAACCATGGTTCTTATTGAATTCGCAACGTAGTCCGCGGGCAACCAGAACCTCGGTTCGGAATACTGGTAACGATATTCATTACCGTTGACAACGTTGGCGATAAGGTTGTGAAAATCCCCGTTACTCCAGACCGGGTCATCTATGGAAGTCACCACATCCCGCAAGAGTATTGACGGAGATTTTGTTGGGATTGGATTCCTCCAGTCAAATATCGAAAGACCCGAAGCCTCAACCCCCAGGCCGATTTCGACTGGTTCCGATCTATGTCGTACAGAAACCGGGAACGAATCGTTTAGTCGCTGGGAAATTTCATCTTTCAATGGGCCGTCATGACCTATGATTGATGCAAATTTTGCCAAATGACCTCCCTCACATATTGGGAACGGCTATCTCAAGCTCATGTTTTTCCTCTTCAAATGTGTTTAAACAGTCCTCAACTATTGAAATTATCATATCGATCTCCTCGGATGATAGGTAGAAATGTGGAGTGAATCTCAGTGCATTTGTCCCTCCATGAATCACTCCAAGTCCCCTTTTCCTACACCATTGTTCGACGCCTTCAACGCCCACGACGGGGAATCTCTGGGGATCCAATTCTGCTGATACCAACAGACCTGTTCCTTGTACTTGGGTAATACAGTCAGGGACTCTATGTGAAAGTGCCTTGAGTTTCTCTACGAATTCTACACCTCTTTCTTTGATATTCTTCCTGAGGTCGTCGTCTATCCTTTGTAGTACTGAAATTGCTGTTTCTAGCGCTCGGGGATTCGTTGTCATTGTGTTTCCATAAATGCCCACAGCATATAGATCAGCAGCCCTTTTGCTGAGCCCTAGGACTGAGAGGGGGTATTGTCCGGCATTCAGAGCTTTGGACCATGTCTCGAAATCTGGAACTTCGCAATCCTCGAAGCCCTCATAATCTACTATGCTGAGGCATCCCTGGCCCCTGATGCCCGCCTGAATTGAATCAATCAGGACTAGAGAACCGTGTTCTTTGGCCAATGAGATTGCCCGATCGTAGAAATCCCTGTCAAGGCACAGCCCAGGATTGCCCTCCCCCATTACAGGTTCCATGGCAATCAGCTCGATGAATGCACCCTCTCTATCAGCCTCTTCAAAAACTTCGCTAATACCCTTCATGTCGTTAGGTTGGACGAATTTCACATCACCCCTGCTGCGGAAAGAGGCCAATTTTTTCTGGTACTTCGGGAGGCAGGAGCTGGATATTGATGCGGGCCTATCGGTCCTTCCATGAAAGCCGGATGATAGAGCCAGTGTCCATATTTTCTTCCCCTCGTGTTTACCGCCCTTGTCGGTCATGATCCTTGCGTTAATATCTGATATCCGCATGGCCACTGTTACCGATTCTGACCCACTGTTCATGCAGATGAAGCGATTGAATGGACAAGTGCCTCTGGTATGGCCTACCTCCTTCTTTATTGAATCAGCGAATCTTTTGTGGGTTACCGAGGGCGTCATGACGTTGGCCATCACATGGGATTCGGACATGGATGACATAACCTCGGCGGGCCCATGTCCCATTCCGAGCATGCCATACCCTCCGTTGTCATGTATCACAGCTCCATGTGCCGTAATTATCCATGGGCCCTTAGCTGCCAGCGGGATGTACGGATTGACGGTTGAAGGCTCGTAGAAGTTGACGTAATCTTTCTGCAATTCCATGGCGAATTCGCTTTCTGTTAGTCTCATTAGTAGCTCCTCGATTTCTGCATCCAATTTTGACCTATTTTGAACTGCTTGTTCCAATGCGATGTTAAGATTTGGATCTGTGTCCAGGAATTGTTGAATCAAATCATCATTCAAACCCGGAGTGTTTGCTTGGCCGGAGTGAGTTCTGAGGTGCACTAACCTGCTGTCCATCATGGTCCTCAGGCAAGGTGAGTCAAATGAAGATTCGCCAATCTAGTGCCATCCCTAGGTTGATCCATGATTCCAGTTAAAGGTTTGAAACACATCCTAAATATGAAAATATAATTTTAAAATTTGAATTCAATTTTTTACTATATTTGTAAATTTGCAATTGTAAAATTAAAAATACTTCAGCATTGATTATATGCCGAGTTGTTGCTCTGGGGTTGAAGATCGAGGGCAAGTGGGGTGCAGGATCGGAGGGTCAGAGATGAGTGAAAAATTAGAAATCCAAGAGCTATTGCAAAAAGAAGTGTATGTGGGAGAAACTCTGGTGGGAGTTATAGTCGGCGAGCGTTTCCACCCAAGAGACGAATTTGTAAAATCAATGAGAATACAAGTCCTGGGCGGAGTCGCGGAAGAATATATGCGAAAGCCGGCTGACCATGCTCCACTTCACAAAGAGCTTGTCCACAGCATTCGTCCTGATGGCTCTGTAAGGCTTTCGAAATCTATGCGAGAGCTACAGAGAAGATGGAGAAATACTATCCGAATAGATGAACAGTTGTGGGCACCGGATGAGTTGATGGATCGGGCCGTAATGGATAACGACGGCGTGGACATAGGAAACGTTGTCGACCTAATCAAAGTAAAAAGGACTTACAGAGGTGTGATAGTGAATGTACATGGAGTTCTGCAAAGGAAAATGGGATTACAGGAGAGAATCATAATTCCGGTGACACAATTGGCGAGAACAACTGCATATTTGGATGAGATCATTCTTCGTTGTCCCGTAGCCAGGCTGGTAACCCTGCCAAGCTACCTACAATTGAACGATTGAGATTATGGTGGGCATGGCAGGATTTGAACCTGCGGCCTCCCGGTTATCAGCCGGGTGCTCCAGCCAAGCTAAGCTACACGCCCTGAGCGAGTCGTCCTGAGGCGGTTCCGATTTGAAGGTGCTTATTATCGGACGTTGATTTGTGCATCCATGTCCGGCAAGGTCATGAGTAACATGTCCTTCGCGGAGATCAGATGCCCGTCATCAGTGGCTCCAATTGCCGTGACGTTGCAGTGGCTCTCTCGAATGAAATGGGTATGCATTACATCCCAGCAGAGACGCGACGTTTTCCCGACGGGGAGGGATATCTAAAGACCCCTTCCAAGGAATTTTCATCCATAAGATCGGAACCTGTTGTTGTAGTGTCATCAACATTTCCGGACAATGGCATTATTCAGACTATGATGTTGCTTGCAGGCGTCGCTGATATCCAGAAAGGCGACCTTGCCAATTTGAAAGAGGAAGGGGACCAGGTCATGGAGGATTTGGGCAGGAAAATCATTCTGGCCATTCCGTATTATGGCTATGCTCGGCAAGATAAGCGATTCTCAGCAGGAGAAGTTGTGGCAGCGGAAGTTATTGCAACCCATCTCTCAGGGGCGTGTGAGGGCATCGTAATCCTCGACATTCATGAGCCCAAAGTTTTGGAAGCTATAGAACACCCAATCTCGTGTGTTACTGCTGTTCCAGAACTGGCTGAGTGGTTGGGTGGCCAAGTAAGGCCAGATTTCATACTCTCGCCAGACAAGGGGGCCGTAGATAGGGCAAAAAATGTTGCAGAGTTGATCGGAGTGCCTCACAGTTATCTGGAGAAGACCAGGATTGACGCGCACCACATAGAACACACTCCAAAAGACCTTGACGTATCAGGAAAAATAGTCGCTATTGTTGACGATATGATAAGCACTGGAGGAACTATCTGCAAAGCTAGTGATGCACTCAGGAGACAAGGGGCTGTGGAAGTGCATGCTGCATGTACGCACGGCCTTTTCACAGCAGGTGCCTTGACCCGTCTGGCCAAACACGTGGATGGTGTTCATAGCACTGACTCACTCTCCAACCCAAGGGCAGTTGTATCTGGCGCTCCAGCCTTGGCACGTGGTGTCAGCGATCTTATCGACAGGCTCTAATTTGATGATGTTGCAGCGGTGTGTTTATACAGGCCGCGTTCAGCGAGAGGACACCGCAAGAGGATGATTCCGATGACTGTACACGTTGCTTTTGAAACCCCGCAAGACGTTCACGAGATAGTATATGAGATGGTTAAAGCCCTGGGAAAGGATGGTAGAGGCTCCCTCAAAAAGGGGGCAAATGAAGTCACTAAGGCCGCAGAAAGGGGAACTGCAAGGATGGTTGTCATGGCAGAGGATGTTAATCCCAGTGAGCTTCTCGCACACATCCCCATGATATGCAAGGAGAAGTCGATACCTTTCATGTACGTCCCCGACCAGAGCTACCTCGCTGAGGCTGCCGGCATGTCAGAGGGAACGAAGACTGCTGCAGTTGCGGTTGTGGACGTCAAAAAGGACGGCGAAGATCGTTTTAATGAAGTCAAGGGTCATTTTGAGACCCTATCAGCATGAGGTGTTTGATTCATGTCGCAAGAATCGTGGCCAGCTGAAGTGGTAGAGGTCGTCGGTCGAACCGGCATGACAGGTGAGGCTACACAAGTAAAAGTCAGAGTAAATGATTCCCCCAACCCAAGGGACATCGGACGCATTATCACAAGGAATGTCGTCGGGCCTGTTAGAATAGGGGATATATTGATGCTCAAGGATACAGGAAGAGAAGCTAGAAAGCTGGGCGCTCGTTAAGGAGGTTACTTCAATGCCTGAAACTAGGATATGCAGTTTTACCAATGAGGAAATAGAACCAGGGACAGGGATCATGTTTGTACGCAGAGATGGCACGGTTCTTTGGTTCAAGGATTCAAAGGCTAGGAAGAACCACATAAACCTAAATCGAAACCCAAGAAGGCTAAAATGGACACGAAGGTACGAAAAAGGCGGCATAAAGTGAGGTTCAACTACCTCATTACTCCCCCGAATTCCTTTGCCATCTGGTCGCCTGGAGCGATGTCATCAAATACCCTGTTTTCTGATTTGGACCAATGAAGGACCTGAAATTAATTCCCGGCGTTGGCGAGAATCTAGCTTCGAAGCTAAGAGAAGGCCTCGGAGGAGACGATTTGGCTTTGAAAGCCATCGAGGACAAGGACGTTGCGTCGATATCCAGCATCAACGGTATCTCGCTGACCAAGGCCGTCAAAATAGTAAATGACTTCGCTGGAGGGGCAGAGAGTGCAATCAAAACTAAAGATGCACAAAAAATTCATGATCTTTTGCTTCAAGACATCGCTCCTTTCATTTCCTCATCGCCAGCGAGAAGGAAGTTGGGTATTATGCAGCCGCTTGCCTCAGATTGTATCGATGAGATAAACGCCCGAAGACAACAGGTATCAGAAGCTACCGACTTCGTAGTGAAAAACCGGTCTGCAGTCGAAGAATGGGCGAAGATATTCAGTAAAGTAAGAAGCATAAAAAGACCTCATGGCAAAGAAGACCGCCTGGTTGTTGTATCGTGTTCGGAGGATGTAAACAGGCTTGCAGGATTAGGAAAATACGCCCGGGTGGTCGTGCGTGGGGAAGGAGAAACATGGAAAGACTATCTAGGACTTCACAGGGTCACCTGGATTGGGCCAAATCCTCCGCCTGAAGATATACCCGGTTGGAAAGTCTGTGTCCTGTCCGACGACAACATGAAGATGGTGCCAGAATTAGCGCTGAGTTGGTTCGAGGATAATGAAGAGACACTTCAGAAGATCGAGCGATTGAAAAAGATCGAATTTGGACTTCACGGATTTGGGGAGAGGATATCAGTTGTTCTCGAAAAATTAAGCCCCCTATCGGACCTACTCGAGGCTGAGGATGATGCGGCCGACTTAATTGAGGTAAGTGATTCTTTGTGGAGAGAGGTGAAAAACATAGAAGGATCTGTCAATGATATGATAGTGTCTGCTACATCTGAAGCCACTCTTTCTATTGATGGAGGGGAGATGCTGACGTATTACACGGATACAACGAGACTCCAAGATCGGCTGAGATACGAAGTGGATGACTCAATTCAAAAAGCACTTCAAACAGGATTGGAAAGGCTGAACAATTACCTTGGTTTAACTGGCATAGAAATTCCGAATAATTGTTTCGAGACTGAGTATCCATGCGTCTTTGATAGAACAATTGTATCAAAAATTGAGGAAGAGCTTGATGGAATGATCACAGTCAAAAAATCAACTCAGTTGATGTTGAAGGCGGATCTTGCAAGGTCATTAATGGAGGCTGTAGATTATGCGGTGTCCGAATTGATTGATATCGACCTGTGGATCGGGATTGCAAAATGGTCCCAAATGAGGAGATGTTCATTGCCAAAAATTGAATTTGGCGGGGGTCCCGGGTGTTATTTTGAAGGTTTTAGACACCCATTATTGGGAGTGGATCCTGTTCCTGTCGACTATGGTTTTGGTGGAATTGGCGAACCATGTCCGCAGGGTTCGGTGGTATTGTTAACCGGTGCAAATTCGGGGGGCAAGACTTCGCTAATTGAAGGTGTCAGCATGGTGATATCGCTAGCGCACGCTGGGCTTCCCGTGCCAGCAGATTTAGCCAGGGTTTCTTTGGCACAGGAGATCCATGTAATGTCGAAGGTGACTGGAACTCAGAGTGCAGGTGCTCTGGAGAGGACACTGGTTCGTCTTGCGAAGGTTTTCGGCTCCAAGGATACGAAATTTGTTCTGGCCGACGAATTAGAGGCCATTACGGAACCCGATGCTGCATCCGGTATTTTAGCTGGTTTATTGGATGTCGCAGCTAATGAGCCTTCGACATCCGTCCTCATGGTGACTCACATCGGATCTTCGATATGTGAGAAGATGCAAGAAAATGCCAGGGTTGATGGGATAGAAGCTAGGGGCCTTGACGAGCAAATGGAGCTCATAGTTGACAGGGTCCCCAAGATAGGAGTTCCTGCCAAGTCGACACCGGAGCTCATCCTGAAAAGGCTACAGGCCAGATCACAAGGATCTGAGTCTGAAATATTCCGATCCATACTTTCTAGACTTTGAAGAAATATTGTGAGGACCTCAACCGAATAATCTCTCCATTAACATTTGATCGTAGCGCACTGATTCAACTGGGACGTCACTTGAGAGGCCTCTTTTTTTCCCCGTGACGAGGCTCACAGCCCGAAGGAGTTTTCCCTTCCGTAACAGGTTAAATATCTTCCAAAGCCTATCTTCCCCGCTTGTACTGTGTGATTTAACATCAAAATTTTTCCACCCGAGGGTTTCTTCTATTGATCGGTCTGAATCAGGGTGCCCGAGCTGTATTAGAAGGTCAAACCTACTCAATATGTTTACTACTCGATCCACTTCTCCAATATCCAGATTAAACTCGTCATGTCCTGAATAAAATGAGCTGATGTAGGGGTTTTCATACCCTCTTGTATGTACGTAAGATTGAATCGTCGAGTCGTTTGCATTTGCTAAGTAATAATCGTAATTGTAATTTGAAATGCAAGTTTTTATTGGATCTCTGAGTGAGCAAATCGTTGTAACAGAACCATGATTCAAAGCAGCCTCAATAAAATCTCGACCGCCGGCCACAGAAATGAATGAAACGCCTTTTTCCATTGCTTGATCGAGGAACTCTGTCGCATCGGCTTCGTTCATGTTTGGTAAGTCGATGACTGAACCAAACGGGTCGCAAGGTTTCCCGTTATCATGGTCCTCCCACAGATTCTCGCCGTTGGCCGATGCGAGATTAACTATTCTAGTTCCACCGGCCTTTCGAAAGTGGAGGAAAACATTCAATCTGATATTCGACATGTTGCATCTCTTTTCCAAAATGTAGACTTTTTCTCACTCGTAAATAAGTAGAAGGTCGTTTTTAAATTGTTATTAAATAAGTGAGTCGATTATTTGGGCTAGTGACTGAGACCTAGTGCAATATGCGCATCTTATCTCTATTGGATCAGTTGACAGGACCTTCAAACGATGAGGAAGTGGCTCACTAGAATTCTGCGTTATGCAATTGAAAAATGAGCATTTTGCAATGTCTACGAGCTCCTCGCCCAATTCAATTTGCCTTTTTTCGGCGACGCCATAGTTCCTTATGATGGCGATTGAGGCTGATGATGCGACGAGTGCCAATCTGTCTAGTTCTTCTTGACTTAGTTCCCTGTCCTCGATTTTCAGAACGTCCTTGCGAACAACTTTGCTGCTGGGTACATTCATTACCAGGGAAATCGGATTAGATTGTGATCCATCGATATGAAGCATTCTTAGGACTTGCAATGCGTTTCCTGCTGGTATGTGATCAATGACAGTTCCATTACAGATTGCGGAAACTCGCCTCATCTCACTCAACCAATCACCTCCGGCACATCAACACCTAGGCTACGGCAGAGCAGGGCCATTCTTGTTGGAACACCATTGAATGCTTGTTTGAAATACCACGCATATTGTGTTGAGTCTATACTAGAGTGTATTTCGTTGACCCTTGGAAGAGGGTGCATTATCATCATCCCGGATCTGACACTTGATAGGTTTTCTTTACTTAATTTGTATATGCCGGCTACTTTCTCATACTCAGCCTCATCAGGAAATCTCTCCCTCTGTATTCTTGTCATATACACCACATCCGATGATTCCAATGAAGACGACAGGTTGTCGCTTTCTTGAACATCACAGCCCATCGATTTCAGGTCGCTTACTATTTCTTCGGGCATCTTCAAGCTGTTTGGTGATACCAACGTGAGTGAGGCTCCGAATCTTCCCAATGCATGACTTAGGCTGTGAACCGTACGGCCATATCTGAGATCGCCTACCAACAAGACGTTCAACCCCTCAATCTTACCCTGCCCTTGTCGAATGGTGAAAAGATCAAGCAGCGTCTGTGTTGGGTGATTTCCTGCGCCATCACCGGCATTTAGAATCGGTATGTTGACGGCATCAGCTGCATATTGTGCGGCCCCTTGTTTTGGATGTCTTATTGCAGCGACATCTGCATAACCATCGATCATTTGCATGGTGTCATAGAGCGTCTCCCCTTTCTTGACTGAGGAACCGACTTCGCTCAAGTTGAGGACTTCCCCACCGAGTCTTTTCATGGCGGTTTCAAAGGAAAGCCTTGTTCTAGTTGAATTTTCAAAAAAGAGATTTGCCAGAACTTTGCCCTGCAGCAATGGGAGGTGAACCGAACCTTCTGCGACAGGTACGAGCTTCTTGGCATCCTCAAGCAGCGATATCGATTCCTCGTTAGTTAGATTATTCATTGTGATGAGGTCCACGTGATGCTCCTCCGGCTGTGACATTGGCAGGTCGGACATATGTCTTGTGGATGAAGGGATATGAATTACACTGCATACATGGAAAAGATAAGTCTTGAGTATGTGATTGCGTTGCGATGTATATGTCAGAGAATATGTACTACAGAATGATGGGTTCAACAGGAATGCAAGTGTCGGTTTTATCCTACGGATTCTGGGCGACTTACGGTGTGAAAAACGACTTGAAGGGTGAAAAGGGTATCGAAACCGCGATGGAGTTGTTAAGGATTGCAAGGAAATCGGGAATCAATTGTTTCGATCATGCTGAGGCTTACGGAAAGCCGCCAGGGGAGGCTGAAAGAATATTCGGGATCGCACTATCAGCCCTCACCGAGGAGGACCCGTTACTTTGGCGTCGCTCTGAATTAGTTATTACGACCAAGATTTTCTGGGGAGGAGATGGGGTAAACGAAAAGGGCCTTTCCCGGAAACATATCATGGAAGGTATGGATGCATCGCTGGAGAGGCTAGGGTTGGATTATGTTGACATGGTTTTCTGTCATCGTCCTGACCCACACACCCCTACGACAACGGTTGTTAGGGCGATGACGGATATCGTGAGGTCCGGTGCGTCTACCGCATGGGGAACAAGCGAATGGTCCGCACAACAAATAACAGAAGCGTTCTGGATAGCCAAGAGTGAGGGGCTTGAACCACCATCATTTGAGCAGCCTCAATACAACATGTTCCATAGGGACCGCTTTGAGAGGGAATATTTTCCATTGTACAACCCCCCATACTCTATTGGGACTACAGTTTGGTCTCCACTAAGATCTGGATTCTTAACCGGTAAGTACAATGACGGAATTCCCGATGGATCCCGGGCCACAGTAGAAGTCTACAGTTGGTTGAAAGAGGAATTAGAGGAGCGTAAAAGAAATGGGGAAATAGATATTGTCAAACACCTTACCGAGTATGCCAAGAATGAATTTGGCTGTTCCATGGCTCAACTGGCTTTGGCTTGGTGCTTGAAGAATAAGAATGTCTCCACGGTTCTGCTTGGCGCAACGAACGCAGAACAGCTGAGGGAAAATATAGGATGTATCGAAGTAGCAGAAAGAATGGACAGTTCCCACATGGAATCCATAAATGATATTCTCGGTAACAGACCTGAACATTGGATAGGTCCTGGTGGCAGTGGTAATAGGGAGCTAAGAACTCTAGATTGAATGCATTTGAATCTGCTTTGAACGAGGAATCATCGATCTAGAATCTCAAAGAGAGAATACCACCAGACCAAGGGCTATGACAACTCCAGCGATTAGTATAATTGTCTGGAGTGTTATTTCTGATTCTTCTTTTACTATCCTGCCCTCAACCATATTTGATACGACATTTTCGATTTCCTCTGCTGCAGTTTCGTTGGCTGTTTCCAGAGTTCTAATTACAATCTCTTCATCGTCACTTGGTTCGGGGTTTACAGGAAGAGAGTTGATAATTCTGTCAATTAAATCCGACTTTCTCCCAGACACCGGGAGCGAGAGGTCGGCTAGCATGACCTTCAATTCAGCGACTGTTTTAGACTGGAGTTCTTCCTTGTCCATCGGGTAATCTTTCCAATCGACGGTATATATATAGAAAGGGAAGATTGTATATTCAAAACTGCTCTTCCAACCAAGACCTCATCGTACATGATTGACACACTTCTCTGCTGGTGACGCCTCCACAAATCGAACACGACTTGACATCTTGGCCGTGGTTATTTGATGTAGAATACATATTCCGGATTTGTTCCAAACTGTGGAGGAGGCCATGTCTGGCTCCAGGTGTTTGGGTCTCAAGTGCCGCAATGATATCTCGGCTGTTTTGCCTCTGGGCTCCAGCGGCATGAGGGCACTCTCCATGAAAAAACGGTATGTTCAGGACCATGGCAAGGGCATGGATTTCCTGTTCTGGGATCCATCTCAATGGTACTATTCTTGGGGGCAGACCATCAATGGGGGAACCGGTGTGGGGTGCCAATCTGACCGACCTCTCAATCTCCCCTTTCTGTAAGTTCATCAGAATCGACTGAGCCATGTCATCTAGATTATGACCGAGAGCCATGACATCCGCATTTGATCGTTCAGCGAGAGCATTCAGACTCTGCCTCCTGAAAACTCCACAATATGAACATGGCATCATGCCCTTTGCATCCGGATTATTATCTGCGATATCAGGCATTACTCTAACTACTTCGTCCATTCGAGCGTACCCAAGGTCTTCATAACTGAGTTGTAGTAACTCTACATCGAGTGTTTTGCAGAGATCCTCTATACATTTGATTGAAGGGGATCTGTACCCGTCGATACCCTCATCCACCACACCGGCGATGATTTTCACATCCCTCCTTTTACCCAAGATGTCCTTGAGCATTAACAGCATGATGGCAGAGTCTTTGCCACCACTAACAGCAGCAAGCAACGTAAATGGCAGCCCATCTTGCCTCCTTGCATCCTTCGGGAGAGATAACTGGTTCCTCATGTCCTTGGAAACTCTCTTCCGGATGGAGGCCTTGAGGTGCCGTCCGCACAACCTTTGACCACTGTAGGGTTGGTGCACCACACTCGGATTGTCGCATCGGCTGCACGGTTCTATCCTAAGCCCGCACATGGCGCACCGTCAGGGTGATACTGTTTGAACACAATGGACGGAGGAGGGTTCTTCCATCAGAACTGCATCCGGATAGACATGGTGCCTTCTTCGACCTTACCGGATAAGAGTGATTTCGGGGGACGGGTGTCATCTCCGTGGACAGAACGATTGTTATTGATCCTATTTCTATCGATATTTGTGGTTCTCGGCAGTAATTTCTCCGATCGTGCTGAAGCGGCTTTTGGATCATTGTACGTACTAATTTATCCGATCTCAATCTTGTTATCTCTTATTGCAACCGAGGCTGCTGTCAGAACCTTGGATAGAATGACTGGGAGAAGATGATTTTTCAAATCTCGCCGTCGCTTAAGGACTTCTTAGAAGACCCACGAAAGACAGATTCAAACCAACCTAGTACAGCCTGCCATGGGACTAGGTATCTTGCCATACTAACGAATAAAAGGAATAAGCCTGCAGATATCACTTTTCCATAGGTCATCTGCAGCTCCAGGGAATCATTTACCTGTTGACTCCACTGATTCGGTTGAAATTCAGAGATTACCGATATCAGGATCTCGTCGAAGTCAAGTGCTATGGCTGTTAACACGGTCGCCATAGTTATGACACCGAAGAGTTGAGACAGATGAGTGTTCAATACCGTTTGAAACATACGAATGTGCTCATTATCGGTCCTTGCGCTTTCTGGCAACATTGCTACATACTCGAAAAGTCTAATGCACATATGGGATGACTCGAAGAACAAAAACAAGACAACGGATATAGTAATCAATTCGAATGCCAGAGGTGAGACAATACCTCCAAACATGTCCGAATCTCCGATCTGAGCGGGAAGGGGCCTCAAGCCTATTCCTTGCACTGAGTCCAAAACAGCCTCAAATGTCAGTAATGCGTGGAATATAACAAACATAACAATGTAACTAATTGTGCCAATTATTGCCCGCATGGATAGGTTCCAAATCCCGATTAAACCAAAAAGAACCGGTGCAAAAACCACTCCCATTATGATTATTTCAGATATAAATTGCATCGGGAGGGAAAGTCGGTCTCCGTGGTTGAATGTTTCAAATTCCTGGCCGAACGGAAAATAAGCGGTTTGATATGTAATCATACTAGATATCCATTCAAATAGGAATGGGCCAACTCCTAGTAGGAAAGCGACTCCGTAAATTCCCAGTTTGAGCCTCCTTCTGGTCTTCGATCCCCTCGTCGAAATATACGCGTGGCCTATCGTAAGAAGCAGGCAGAAAAATGCCGGCAAAATCAGAGTGTTAATGCCCTCTTGTCCAACTCCGGTTATCAAATCAGGGAGAATCGCTCCCCTATCAAAAGATTCTTCGACGAAAATCATACCTCTAGTATGCTCAAAAGCAGGGCACCAATAGCTCTCTCCGTCAGCTTCACTAATGAAGTCCTTATCACATTCCCCGTATTTTGAGTTCATCGTCAAAATAAGTGCTGCCAGAGATATAGTAGCGACAAGTTGCAACGAAATTATTTGCCATCTGGTCCTTACAGACCTGAGCCTTAGTGTTCGATTCTTGGTGGGTTGATCATTATCCATGTATTCACCTAACCCTTTTTTACCTGCAAAAGTGCTTGCGCGAGGTCGATATCTGGGATCCAGTCTATCACATTAGCACCATAACCATTCAGAGACATTAGTCTATTTTGCCGCTCCATTTTGAGTACCTCATAGGCCATTCTCGGGATTCTGCTAACAAGTCGTTCTAAGTCTATGGAATTTGGCGAGAGGATGTAAACCGTATGGCCGTGACTGGACAATGCCCTTATGGCAGGGAGCGTTGTGCCATCCCCCTCCAAACTGCTGACAACGAAAACAGGTGATCCCCTGTTCATTCTGGGGATTAGGGCGTTAGTTACGGCTTGCAGTGGCATTGATCCGCCAGCAGAAGCTCCAGCTAGTAGACTTAGAATCTTGTACTGCTGTTTGTCTCCTGCTTCTGCTGGAAGGTGGTCCATTCTCTTACCATATGTCGTTAGTGAGACTGCATCCCTCCTTCTTATGAAGTGATTTGAGACTGAGGCAGTGGCTACTGCACCCATTTCAAGAGGGTTCTTTAGGACTGTTCCGATTCTGGATATGTCTCTTGTATCGAATAGGATATGAACGTCTGTGACAGCATCCCGTACTTTCTCATTGACCATTAGATCTCCAGTTCTTGCAAAGGCTTTCCAGTTGATTGAACGGAATGAGTCTCCTGGCATGTATTCTCTGAGTGAGTAGAACTCTGTGCCTTGGCCTGGGGTTTTGAGAGTGGTCGCTCCAGTGTACATCTTGGGTACGTTTGATCGCAAAAGTGCGTCTTCGATGTCACGAACTTGGGGGAAGACAATGACATCGCTTCTTTTGTCAGCTAGTCCCTCATCTGTAAAGAGCCCGAATACATCACGGTATCTCAAAGATGTAGGTCCTATGGAGTAATGTCCTCTAAGCGGACATCTTACTGTGTACCTCAATACCGTTGATTGACCAGGCCCAAGATTTGCCTTGATCATGTTTATTCCCTTTCGGATTTTCATCTCATGAGGCACATTGTCGTAAATATCGAGCGTCTGGGTCCTTCGCCTAGAATTGTTGCGAATGGTTAGCGTGACTGTTATGTCATCTCCTTTGTACACGTTTTCTTCGCTCAGTTCCCGTTCGACCTCTAGTTTTGGGTATCCGCTGACCCAGCTTGCCATGACCAGAATAGACACCATAAGCATCCCGAGGATCATCAAATGAAAGTGACTCACCATCATACCTACGAGTATGAGTGAAACCCCCCCTACCAACATCATTGTCGCTTTCCGAGTCCACATTACAATCACAAATCCGCGAGATCCTCATCTGGATCAGTATCTTCTGGGCCCCACTCCCTCATCCTTTTCACAATGCCTACCAATTCTTCAGTCTTGTAGCGTCTATTATCGTAGATGAATCTGAGCAGTACAGGGTCATCCACAAGTGATTGTAGATCCTCTGATGAAAGGGCGTCAAACTCTTCCCTGGACATGGTATTTGTGCTTCTTACCCTCGAGAGGAGGACTTGTCTTATCTTGTCAGGGTGTTGGTAGAATTCATACCTCTTTGCATCGCCAAAACCGTAGTAGATTATCCTGAAGACGTGTCTCCAATCCTCAGGGTCCTCTTTTCTTATCAAAACAACTTCAAGCATCATGAAAAGTGCCAAGAATAGGATCAACATTGCCATCCAGTCGTTGGTGAAATAAACAAGAAAGTAGTATGCAAGATTGTATGTGTCTGAGAGGGGGTTTGTCTGTTGGTGTCTACTCTCATCGAAAATTACTATCGCATTTTCACTGGGCTGCAAGGAGTCATTCCCAATCAACAACGCATCAGCGATGATATCCAGGGCCCATTTCCTGTTGTCATTGTTAGGTACACTTGAACCGTCTATTGCGGATGCAGAGTATATGGCGTTGATCAGCAGGGAACCGTCAGATGCTATGTGAACCTGACCTGATGAGGGTTCCGCGCAAAGCCTAGACGAGCATATTCTAGCATAGACAGCAAACGGTCCCTGTTCGTCTCCTTGAATACCTGCAGCTTCAAATGCAGGTGTTAAATCTCCGTCGTCGTTTGAGTCCAGATATGAATCCAGTGTGGAAGTCACTATTGGATAGCGATTCTCAGCGGGTGAAAAAGAGGACTCCTTGTCGAATGCAGATGGAGTGCTTGTTAGAAGATTGTAGTCTTCGGAGAAGTCGTATTCACCCAGATCTTGGTTCCACCGATGGCCGCAAAGCCCGAATGAGTTTTCCGCAGGTGTGAAACCAAAATTGGGGTTTTCAGGATCAGGATCGATCATATCCAAGATCGAGTCGCCATCTAGGTCCGCCAGACAGGGGTGATATATCGAAGTTGAGCCAGAGGTTTGAGTAAGATTGTATGCATCAGTTACGTTGGTCCAAACATAGTTGAAATCCAGCTCCCTGGCCCAAGCCTCTCCGTCATACAGTTGATGATTTGAAAAGAATATATTGTATTCCTGAGCCAATGCAGAGGAGTAACCGAAGTCGTCCATCAGAAGCAAGGTTCCACCGGCCTGTACGTACTCTACGATGGCTTCAATCTCAGAGCCGGTGTATCCATCGGAATCGGATAGCTCAATCACAGATTCGTCATCAGTGAATCGAGGAAGTGATATCGTATCTCTTTCAACACCCGATACAACGAAGACTGTTTCCTCTGGATTATCAATTTCTGACAGCAAAAGCGGACTCGAGACCATTGCGGTGGTCTCAACACCCATCGAGTTAATGTCGGATCTGAAACCACCAAGATCGTCCCAATCATCCCCATAGGCGGACTGTTGGGTCTTTCCATCGACAATGTATGTAGATGCTATGAAAGCCACAAGCAGTGTCAGAACTGTCCAAAATGAAAATTGAAGAAATCTCCTTCTATTGGTCGGATTGAACAATCTTGTGGATATTCTAGGCCTCCCTACCACCAGTTCACCGCCCATCAGCAGGGGCTAACCGTATCCAGCGATATAAGACGGTTGTCCGAGTTTGGAAGTTTTTGTTACTTCAGTCGTATGGCATTGGAGACTTCCGCGACTTCATCAGTCGGGACTTCCAGGAGGCCGTCTACTAATGGCCATGGAAGGAGAGCGGGATCTAGTTCCTCGCTGATTGACACTAGTAGCGATATTACGCTGCCAGACCTGCTGTTTATTCTGAGATCTGAGACGTGACCGAGGGTGTCCCCGGCACCATCTAAAATCGGACGGTTCAGAATCTCTCGGCCGAATCCCGATGGCATTTTTATCACACAGATTCGATACCTTGCAGAGTAGAAGTGCTTCTTTTTACAGATTCAAGACCACTAACGAGTGTTTCTTCCATCTTCGAATAGTACTCTAACATATCTTTGTTGACAGTGGGTCTTACTCTGTTTACAGCTTCTTCGAAATGGCTTTTTGAAACTGTCTTCTTACCCGCCCTCATAGCAATTAGTGCTGCCTCTCTGCATATAGCTTCAATGTCAGCACCTGTGTAATTCTCTAATCCATCGGCTATGTCATCGAGCTTGAATCTGCCCAAAGGCATTTCCGAAGAGTGGATCTTTAGGATCTCAAGCCTTGAAGATCTATCTGGGGGCGGAACATGAAGGACCCGCTCAAATCTACCGCTCCTCAACAGTGCTGGATCTATCATTTCTGGTCTATTGGTAGCCGCTACGACAATGACGCCTTCCATGCTTTCAACGCCATCCATGCTTGATAAGATTTGATTTACAACTCTATTCATGACATCGGAACCGTCACCCGACATTGATCTTCTGACACCTGCTATTGACTCGAACTCATCCAAGAAGATGATCGATGGCGCAGCTTGTTTGGCTTTCTTGAAGACCTCTCTGACGGCCCTCTCCGATTCTCCTACCCATTTTGATATCATTTCCGGGCCCTTGATTGAGATGAAGTTGGCCTTCGCCTCATTTGCAATTGCCTTTGCGATTAGAGTCTTCCCAGTTCCCGGTGCCCCAAATAGTACGATGCCCCGCGGGGGTTTAATTCCAAAGTGCTCGAAGGTTTCTGGTTGGTTCAAAGGCCACTCTATGCTTTCTTTGAGGCGTTCCTTAATCTCCATTAGACCTCCCACGTCATCCCATGATGCAGTTGGCACCTCGACGTAGATTTCTCTGAGGGCGCTGGGTTCTATTTCCTTGATTGCCTCACGGAAGTCTGTCATCTTAACTTCCATTTTCTCGAGGACTTCTGCTGGTATTTCATCCTGATCGAGATCTATCTCGGGGAGATACCTGCGGAGAGCCTTCATGGCAGACTCTCTTACTAAGGCTGAGATATCTGCACCCACGAAGCCGTATGAATTTTCTAGCAGCCATTCCATCTCAAAGTCATCACTTATCGGCATTCCTCGGGTGTGAATGTCGATTATTTCTGAGCGGCCGTTTTTATCGGGAACTCCAATCTCGAGCTCTCGATCGAATCTTCCAGGCCTCCTGAGTGCCGGGTCAATGGCATCCCTTCTGTTAGTAGCCCCGATGACAACGACATTATCTCGGCCCTGCATCCCGTCTAGAAGTGTGAGTAACTGGGCGACAACACGCCTTTCTACTTCACCGCTAACATCCTCTCTCTTTGGAGCTATGGAATCCAACTCATCGATGAAAATGATGGCTGGGGCATTTGATGCAGCGTCGTCAAATATCTCTCGGAGTTGTTTTTCACTTTCCCCGTAGTATTTTGATATTATTTCCGGTCCGTTTATCGAAGTGAAGTGAGCCTGTGTCTCGGCAGCCACGGCCTTTGCAATAAGGGTCTTGCCAGTACCCGGCGGGCCGTGTAACAGAACTCCCCGTGGTGGGTCGATGCCCAGCCTTCGGAATAGTATTGGGTGCTTCAATGGAAGCTCGATCATTTCCCTGACCTTTTGTAGTTGGTCGCCGAGACCTCCAATGTCTTCGTAGGATATTGATTGGATCACGTTTTCGTCTTCTTCATCAACGGGATCTTCTTTGATCACGATCTCTGTTGATGGTAGCACTTGTACAATTCCTTTCGGTTTGGTGCTGACGATCTGGAAGGGCAATGCTTCTGCGAACAGGGTCATGCCGGGTATGAATATACGGTCTCCGGATACCACTGGTCTCTTGTTGAGTCCTCTCCTCGCGAAACCCTCTATGCCTGGACCGAATCTGACTTTCTGTTGTTTGGCCATAACAGGCGAGAGTACGAGTTTCTCACATTCAGTGACTTCGACTTTCTTTATGCTGACCCTGTCACCCAGAGAGACGGCGGCGTTCTTTCTTATGATGCCGTCAATTCGGATTACTCCCAGGTTGGCGTCCTCCGGTCTGCAGCGCCAGACTATGGCGGCGGTAGATTTCTCCCCTTTGATTTCTATGACGTCCCCGGGCTTGAGGTTGAGATCATTGTCAAATGGAACCCTAGCTCTCCCATGCCCGACGTCACTCGGTATGGCTTTAGCGACCCTAAGCGTGAGTTCTCCCTCTCCGTCCGACATGGTTGTTCCTCGGTACCGCCGATGGACTCCGCCCCCCTTAAACCCCCATACACTAAGTTCGTTATTGACTCAGGATTCGTGACGACCTACGTCAAACGGTCTTAGCAGCATTCATTTGAAGGGTATCACTGCGAAGGCCATGACACACGTCCTAGCAGTAGATTTCGAGCACATGCAAAACGACAACCCCAACGGGTCGCCGATGATTCGTGGATTCAACATAATCGATGGTAAGTTGGAAGTTGCCTCAGACGGCGCCACATTCACCTCACGCAACCCTGCGTTGTTGTCAGACACCCTGGGTGAATTCCCCCTCTCGACCAAGGAGGATGTTCACAGTGCGTTGAAGGCCGCAAGGTCAGCCTTCCCCTCGTGGGCAGGAACACCTGCCCCAACAAGGGGCCAAATCATCGGAAACATGGGCCGGCTGCTGATGGACAGGAAGGATGCCTTGGTAAGGCTTGAGACTAGGGAGATAGGAAAGACGCTAAAAGAGAGCGCCGGAGAAATTCAGGAGGCAATAGACACCTGTCTCTTCTTCCAGTCTGAGGGCAGAAGGCTCTACGGCCAGACGGTTAACAGTGAGCTCCCTGACAAAGAGCTGTTCACCTACAGGAGGCCACTTGGTGTCTGTGGCATAATCAACTCTTGCAACTTCCCATCCGCCGTCCCATTCTGGAAGATGATACCAGCAATCATGTGCGGCAACACCTGCGTTTGGAAATCGCCTCAGGATTCACCCCTCCTGTCCTTCGCGCTGGCCAGGATCATGCATGAGGCTGGGCTTCCCGACGGTGTGATAAATCTCGTTCACGGGAAGGGGAGCGGGGCAGGCCAGTACCTGGTGGATGCAGTTGATGACGGCCTCGTGAACAAGATATCCTTCACGGGATCCACTGCAGTCGGGAAGATGATCGGGGAGATCTGCGGTCGGAATCTAGTCTCCTGCTCTCTGGAGCTCGGTGGGAAAAATCCCTTGGTAGTGATGCCCTCAGCAAACCTGGAAAATGCGGTCGAGGGTGCCTACTGGGCTGGATTCGGAACAGCTGGACAAAGATGCACCAGCTTAGGAAACCTGATCATTCATGAGGATATCTATGACGATTTTATGGAATTGTTCATGGAGAAAGTTAGGAAGACCAAGATCGGTGACTCAATGAGGGACGGTGACGTCCTCTACGGCCCCATGCTTTCATCGAAATACGCCGAGGAATTCCTTCAAAGCCTCGAGGTTTGCGAGGAGAGCGGTGCCGATCTCATCTTCGGAGAAGGTCGGATCACCAAAGAATCGGCGCCCGTCGGTTTCGTAGCGGATGCCGAGGAGGGTGTGTACATGTGGCCTCACGTCTACACAGGCGTGACTGAGGACATGGAATGCTTCCACGAGGAGATTTTCGGCCCTGCCGTCACCATAGTAAAGGCCAGAGATTTCGATCACGCCCTACACTTGGCGAATGCCTCGCCATATGGGTTGTCCAGTGCGATCTACACTAACGACAGGCTGGAGGCCTACAGGTTCAAAACGGGAATAAAAGCAGGTATGACGGGAATAAACAACTCAACAACTGGGGCAGAGGCGCATCTGCCGTTCGGTGGTGTCAAGGGGTCAGGAAATGGCACTCGTGAGTCCGGAATCTGGGTTATCGAATCCTACTCCTACTGGCATGCGGTGAACGATGAGCTATCGGGGAAGCTACAGCTCGCCCAGATGGACGTCGATGAGATCCACATCGAGGAAGCCGAAGTGAACTATGATGCCCTGGCCTAATTGATCCAGATGCCAATGCCGTTGTGGATTTAGTGAAAACTTCTATTTTCCCCCGGCCGCTATGCGCCTCATGGCGAAGGGTCCGTGGACAGGCATACTTCTAGCGATATTGATGGTATTATTTTCAACAAATTCTCTGTTGGTCGAATCGGGATCACAAACGGAAACCGAGTTTCCCTCGGATGAAATTCGTCTGAGGTCCATTTCCAGCAACTCTCCTGGCCAGGTGCTGGGCCACATCGACACCCATGACACACTTTCGATCGGGAGACAGTTCGCCTGCGCTGTCACTGAGAACTCCAGCGTGGTATGCTGGGGAAGGACGGCCTTTGGTCAAACTGGAATCGGAGTTGAAGGCAATATGGCCTATCATAACATGACATATGTGGACGCACTGGACGGAATGGGCATCGTAGAGGTCTCGGCACACCTAGACCACGCATGTGGCCTTACGGCCCAAGGAGCCGTCTACTGCTGGGGCAGCAACGTCGATGGCCGGATCGGCAACGGGCAAATCGGGGGGAATGTACTCGTCCCGACTCAGGCCCTACTGCCACAGGGCGTCGTCGCAAAGTCACTCTCGCAGGGGCCGAGTGCCCACACCTGCGCAATAAGCACCGATGGCGACCTGTATTGTTGGGGGCTAAACAACAGAGGGCAGGTTGGCAATGGGCAGTTATGTGCTAATTGGGGGACCACCTACACCAACCCATGCAGCAATGGCGGAACAGGAATACTGATCCCAGAATTAATCGCAATGCCCCCGGGAGTCACTGTTACGTCCGTCAGCGTGGGGGGCGAACACACGTGTGCCACGGGCAGCGATGGCGGGGTGTATTGCTGGGGGTCCGACATGAATTGCAGGGTCACCGGCGGTGACATCGTTTCCGATGACCCCATAACAGGGAATCAGGGTTGCAACTACTGGCATCATACACTCAGCCCGAGAAAGCTAACGATGTCAAACACGGAAGTCACAATCCAGGATGCACCAAACCTATCCTTTGTTCAGGCGGTCAGCGGTTGGGTGTTCTCCTGTGCGATGACAGACTCTGGTGCCGGGATCTGCTGGGGCGCCAACACAGAGAGCCAGCAAGGGATCGGCAACAACAGCAACGAGCCCTTTGCCGTGGTGCCAACGCTGATTCAAGGCCCTTCAGGAGAGAGCATGACAAGCATGTCCGCCACTACGGCCCAAGCGTGCGCCATGTACGACCAGACCGGGGCCTATTGCTGGGGCGATAACTGGGGCGGCAACACGGGAGACTACAACGGTTCTAACGACATGATATGCAACTACACAGGCAACACAAATGGCGGTGGCAACCAAAACTGTCAGGATCGCGCAGCGCCTCATCAGGTCCACACAGGTGGGAATTACACAGCGGTTGTAATGGGCGCTGCGAACGCATGTGGCTTGGACGCCTCTAGCGACATCCACTGCTGGGGGGCCTATGCGTGGAACAACGTCAACCAGACTCAGCATCAGGTCTTCTGGGGGACTCGCGTACCTGAGCTCATGCAGCTCCCCGGTACGGCGAAGATAGCGCTTGATGACCTAGATTCGGATAACGACGGGATCAACGCCCCATTCGACCTATGGGCCGAAGGCTGCCCATCTGGGTGGTATCAAGACGCCCCCAACTCATGCCAAGAGTCCCCGCCCGGCTACTACGCTGAGGAGGGTCTGCCATGGAACCTCGTCATATGTGAGACCGGTACCTACCAACCCAACGGGGGGCAAGCGTCCTGCATAGACTCGATCCCTGGCTACCATGTCCCAATCGAGGGTGCATTGTCGCAGACCATATGCCCCGCTGGGTCGTACCAGCCCAACGCTGGATCGCAGGCCTGTCTCCTCGCTGATCCCGGCCACATGGTCGAGACACCTGGGAAGACCTTCCAGTCTGCGTGCACGGTTGGTAGATACTCCTCAACATCCGGAGCCACCGCTTGCTTGAGGGCGAGCCCAGGATACTACGTAGATACGGCCTCAGCCACGGGGCAAACCCCCTGTCCACCTGGACGATATAGTTCCAACGAGGGATCCGTCTCATGCTCGTCGGCCTCGCCCGGGCAATACACCTCGGTCAATGCATCGACGCATCCAGAAACCTGCGAACCGGGTTCCTACCAGCCAGACTCGGCAGGTACAAGCTGCATTCTTGCTCCTGCCGGATTCTACGTCTCATCAGCGGGATCTACGTCCTTCCAAGCCTGCTTGTCTGGGATGTACCAACCCCTCCAGGGATCGATAGAATGCGAGGTGGCTCAACCGGGGTACTACACGTCTGGTGTTGGGTCCATTGATGCCATTGCCTGCGAACCCGGCTCTTACCAACCTAATAGTGGTGCTGACATGTGTCTCCCTGCGATACCCGGCACCTACGTCTCGAACGGAGCAGCCATCGAGTATGCCACCTGCACCACGGGCACATTCCAGCCAAATGCCGGTTCATCAGGTTGCTTGGTTGCAGATACTGGTCACTACGTAGTGGGGGAGGGTGCCAAGAACCAGATTCCATGCCCCGTGACGACCTACCAGCCCTTGACTGGCCAGACCAGTTGCGATGATGTCGAAGCAGGTTACTACACGGGTGTTTCAGGGTCTTCAAACCAGATACCCTGCGAGCCCGGTAGCTATCAACCGATGGCGAAGTCCACGAGTTGCCGTGATTCCCCAGCTGGCCATTATGTCCAGGACAGTGCGGCCACAGAGTTCGTAGCATGCGTAGCGGGGACTTACCAGCCAATGTCGGCCTCAACATCATGCCTTCAGGCGGATGAGGGCCACTTCGTGGACTCCAGCTCGCAACTAAGCCAGACAGCCTGCCAAAAGGGGACCTACCAACCAAACACCGGCTCATTCGAGTGTTTACTTGCGGACAGGGGGCATTTCGTGGATACTACCGCTGCGACGGAGCAGACGCCCTGCCCGGCCGGCACATATCAAACCAGGGAGGGACAGAGGTCCTGCACTTTCACCTCCACAGACTTCTTCTCGTCCGAACCGGGCTCAGTGGACCAGACTCCATGTCCGGCAGGCCAACATCAGCCGTTACCATCCCAAACAGAATGTGTCGATAAGCCCGATGATGGTGGTCTGTTGCCCGGTTTCGGACTCTATGCAGCTATGATCGCATTGCTCACTGCAGCAATTGGAGTCCGTTCTAAGCAAGACAGTTGAGTGTCAACTTGGTGCGCACGCCGGGACTTGAACCCGGGTAACGAGGTTGGGAACCTCGTATCATAACCGCTAGATCACATGCGCAAGAGAGGGTCGCTCTGTAGACCCAATACACACCAGAACAGGCACTTGATATGGTATTTTTCTGTGGGTGCTGGTTCCCATTCATGGGTAAAACCAGTTATGTTCAAACGTTCGCTTGGCTTGGGTAGCCCTGTGAAAATCTCCAGGAATTTTGTCAGAGCGTTCGTTTTCGTATTTGGACCAATGGTACTTTTATCCTACGTCGTTGGAGTAGGAAGGATGGATGATCCCGTACTGTTGTGGGGAGGGATCCCCGAATCTTGGAGGCCGTGGAATGTCACGTGTATGTTCATTGCTGCGGCGGGTTTTCTCATTGTCTGGTGGAAGTATCTGTATGCGTGGGATGAAGAGGCTGTTGAGTCGCTGACATGGCCATGGACTCAAACGGATGGTATCGGCGGGAATGCAAAAATTTTGTTCGCAATGGTTCTGATTTTGATACCATCCATGCTGTGGCTCGAATTAACCAGAATCCATATCGAGTACGACTCCAATCTCACACAAGCGATGGTCATAGGAAATCTTTGGCTTGTGGTAGTTGGGAATCTGATATTGATCCTCTTGGGATGGAATGCATGGAAAAGCGACATCAACGGGACTGACGCACTACCATTCGTCGGTTCTCTATTATTTGGGATTCAGGTCATCCTCAACGATGGCATGCTATGGGTGTGGAAATATCCCTGGTGAAATGTTGAGAACTAGAATTTAGAATAAACCTGAACATAATTTACTGCTAAAAATCATAATTTTCGTATGGGTCAGTGGCCTCTGTTGAGATGAAGGGACCATGTACGCGAAAAATTACTTTTTTTCTGTGAAAAGGTCCCGAAGAAAGGTCAGCCTTATGCAGTGCCTATGCCGGATAGGTTCGGGGTGGCGGCGTTGCGGGGCTATCAGCGTCTTCCTTTAATCAAGGGTTTCGGGAAAACCCAGAGAATTGACAATTGGTGGAATCAGCCAATAATCATGGCTGCGGCCCTCGGTTTTGCCCTACTCTACACTTTCATCAGAGTTGTCTTGTTAGACGGAAGCATACATTATGAGAATCACAGGGTTACGTCACCAATCTTCTCTCCGGACATACTTCACATGTTCCACATAACCAATCATCCGGGTTGGATGAACTCGGCGATGCTGATTCTCTGGATTCCGTTTGGATTTCGCGGGACTTGCTACTACATGAGAAAGGTGTATCATCGGTCCTTTTTCCAAAATCCATCTGCATGTTTGGTTTCCAAGCCGCACATCAGTCACGGGATAGGTTATTCGGGTGAAAAAGGAATCTTCATTTTCAACAACATCCACAGATATATGCTGTACCTTGCCATAATTATACTATCGATGAAGTATTATGACGTTGTTCACACTATGCAGTTTGATGGATCTTGGGGCTTCTCTGTCGGGACCTTGGTTTTGGCAATCGAGTCCTTCCTCCTAACCATGTATGTAATTTCATGTCATGCCTTCAGACACCTGGTAGGCGGTGCTCTGAATCAGTGGAGAGGAAGAGGTTCCAACATAGGAGGCAGTCTATTCAGATTCTCAAGCAAACACAATGTAAATCATAATCTTTGGTTCTGGACATCTCTTACCATGGTTTTTCTCGGTGACATGTTCGTCCTTTCAGTAGCCGAAGGCCTGATCAGCGACCCTAGTTTCATAATTTGGTGATGGCATGTACGATTACGAGACTCATGAGCACGATGTGGTCGTAATTGGGGCCGGTGGCGCTGGACTTCGTGCGGCTATCGAAGCAAGTTCAATTGGAGTGAACGTAGCACTAGTTTGCAAGTCAATGCTAGGAAAGGCGCATACCGTCATGGCTGAGGGAGGAGCTGCGGCGGCTCTCGGTAACAAGGACGCCAGAGACTCCTGGAAAACTCATTTCCGAGACACCATGAAGGGCGGTAAATACCTGAATGACTGGAGGATGGCACAGATACACGCTAAGGAGGCTCCAGACAGAATAAGAGAATTGGAAACTTGGGGAGCGGTATTCGATCGAACCAAAAAAGGTATGACCAATCAACGGAACTTTGGTGGACACACTTACCCTAGACTGGCGCATATCGGTGATGCGACAGGGCTCGAAATAATTCGAACCCTCCAAGAGAAGGGCGTTCACATGGGGATGGATGTTTTCATGGAATTTACAGTATCCGACCTTTTCATGCACGAGGGTCGAATCGCTGGCTGCCTCGCTTATGACCGTCAGAGAGGCAGAATCCATGTCTTCAAAGCCAAATCATTGGTTTTGGCCACTGGCGGTATCACAAGATGTTGGTCAGTATGTTCGGGCTCGTGGGAATACACCGGTGACGGTCATGCCCTGGCATATTGGGCGGGTGCGGAAATGGGAGACATGGAATTTGTTCAATTTCATCCAACTGGAATGATTTGGCCCCCAAGTGTCAGAGGGATTCTTGTCACAGAGGGCGTTCGTGGGGAAGGTGGAATGCTTCAAAATTCAGAGGGTGAGCGATTCATGTTCAACTACGTTCCTGAAATGTACAAGGAGGAGTTTGCAGACACCGAAGAAGAGGCGCTTGCTTGGGTTCAAGAGGTTATTTCGGACAAACAGGCAACGCAAAGAAGGCCTCCAGAGCTTCTGACTCGGGATGTCGTTGCCAAGGCTATCAACAGTGAGAAATCCTCTGGTAGGGCAAGTGAACATGGGGGTGCATACCTCGATATTTCATGGAGGCCCCCTGACCAGATCAAAAAGAAGTTGCCAGGTATGTATCATCAATTCAAAGAGCTCGCTGGCGTGGATATAACGAAGCAGGCAATGGAAGTTGGGCCAACTGCCCACTACGTAATGGGTGGCGTAAAGGTAGATCCAGAGACACAGGAGTCAAGTGTTCCGGGGCTATATGCAGCCGGAGAAGCCGCTACAGGACTTCACGGTGCTAACAGGTTAGGTGGGAATTCCCTATCCGACCTGGTTACATTCGGAAGAAGGGCCGGATTACACGCGGCGAAGGCTGCGGCTTCGATTGATTCATGGAGCGAGATCGAAATCAGCAAAATACACGAGGGCATCGACAAGATGATGGCTCCACTGAACCGGGAAGGTGGGGAAAACCCAGCAATAATCGTCAATGAACTGAGAGAAATGATGCAAGAGAAAGTTGGTATTATCAGAAGTCAAAAATTACTGGAGGAGGCTCTGGAAGAGTTGGAGGTCTTCAAGGAAAGATCAGCGTCGAGTTCTCCTGGAGGAGGTGTAATTTACAACCCAGGATGGCATCAGGCGCTCGAACTGGATGCCATGATAGTTGTCAGCAAGATGTGTGCTATGGCAGCACTGTGGCGTGAGGAGAGTCGCGGGGGCCATACAAGAGATGACTTCCCAGTTCCTGATCATGAAAAGTGGGGGAAAATAAACAGTGTGATATCCATGGGTGAAGATGGTGAAATGGGTATTCAATCAAGAAGATATCCGCCGATTCCATCAGAATTGAAAGAACTATTAGACGCAGAAGATCTTGAGGGTGAGAACTGATGGAAAAGGAAGTCACATTCAGGGTCTTTAGGAGCCATACAGGTGAGAGGCCGTTTGCCAGTCACCCAAAGACAGAATCTTCCGTCGGAAAGATGACTGACTACACAGTTGAATATGATGAGGGCATGGTTGTTCTGGACGTGATCCACAAGATACAAGCTGAGCATGCTCCAGATCTTGCTTGCAGATGGAATTGCAAGGCAGGAAAATGTGGTTCTTGCTCTGCTGAGGTCAACGGAAAATCAAGACTGATGTGCATGACAAGGATGTCAGACATAATGGAGGAGACGCCGGAAAACGAGCCTGTGACCGTCAGGCCTATGCAGGGATTCCCGCTTATTCGAGATCTTGTTACGGACACGAGTTGGGCGTATCAGATGAATAAAAAGATGATTCCAGTTAGTGGTCCCGACAAATTGGACTGGGAGTTCAATCAGAATGAAGCTGATCGAATTCAAGAATTTAGACAATGTATCGAATGCATGCTGTGCATGAACACTTGTCACGTTCTCAGAGAACACCAGAAATTTGATGACTTCGCCGGTCCGAGATTCTTCGTCAGAATGGCTGGGCTTGAGATGCATCCCTTGGATTCGGAAAGCCGCATACCGCAGATAAAAGAAGACTTCGGAATAGGGTATTGTAACATTACTCGGTGTTGCACAGAAGTGTGTCCAGCTGGAATAAATATTACCGACAATGCAATTATTCCACTCAAAGAGAGGGTTGTCACAGAGTACTACGACCCCATCGCGATGATAGCACGTAAAATCGGATTCAAAAAGTGATGTTCTTATTTTTCCTCCGAGAGCACGAGGCCCTCGGAGGGGTTGCGTGAATCATGGCCGTTGAAGCATTAAATGCATTCAAAGACGCCTGATGCCTGACTTCTTGACGTTTGCCTTCTTTATTTTCGCCGGAAGCCATGCAGGTCCGGAAGCCGGCCTGTCCACCATAGACACTGATCCCGTGAAACAGTGGACCTTGTTGGTCCCCCTCTCCCTCAGCTCAATGCTGGTTTTTCCTCGGGTGGCTGCCTTAAGGGCAGCTCCCCTTGGTTGCTTCGAAACGAACACGTGGTCCGAATCGCTTCCATCGCTGTTTAGCAAAACGAAGTACTTTTTGTCACTCATAGCACAATACCTCCGGAGTAACTTAGAACTGTTCTATATATATCCGTTTCGCCGATTTCGATAGACTGCGGCGCTGAAGAAGAGAAAATGGGTCTCTCGAATGAAGTATTGTGATGTCCCTAGAGCTCTGCACATGCCAGGGTTTTCGTCGTAGTTACACCCCGAATTGACCTCAACTCCTCAACTACCAGCCTAGCAATGTCGCCTACGGAATCAGCCTCGACCTTTACAATCAAATCATGATCACCGAATAAGACATTCGCTTCAGAAACAAATTTCATTTTTCTAGCCTCTTGATGAACCTTGATCTCAGAACCCGGCTCGACGTTAATCAGCACAAACCCCGCCGCCATGGTGGGTGATGAGACGTTCAAGGTGATGAAGGCTTCGTAAAACAGATCTTTTAGTCGATGAGGATATACGTCGGTGCTTGTCCGGTCGGCTGTGGCCGAGACCATCATAGTGAGGGAATGTCAATTCGGACAGGTCCGCTTCATGTTTGGGGACCTCACCAAAGAGGATGGAGATATTCTTGTCACTCCTGCGAATAATCGACTCGCAGGTAGGGAGGGTGTGGATGAAGTTGTTCACCAAGCAGCTGGTCCTGAGCTCAGGGAACATACCCACAACATAGCTGTTGAAAGGCGGAAGGAGAACCTCCCTCCTTGTGGTGTGGGTGAAGCGGTCATAACTCCGACTTTTTCACTCCCTCATGGCAGTCTGATTCACGTTGTCGGACCTGATTGTCGTCGTCCGACCCAAGACAATGACCGTCGGGAGCTCCTGAAGGCTGCCTACGCATCGCTCTTCGAGAGAATTGGGGAGATAGAGGACAGAGAAACACTTGTACTACCACCTCTGAGCATGGATATCTTTGCATATCCACATCGAGAAGGAGCTCGGATGACTATGGAGATCGTACTCGCCTGGATGGACAGTGGCGAAGATCCCGGGGTCAAGAGAGTCAAAATAATCACTCAAGAGACAAATTTCGTCAACAACATGAAAACAGTGTACAGGGAATCAGAAGATAGGTTTCCTGGAGTTGACAGGACTAGAGAGTACCGCCGAGGCCTCATAGATTAATCAGAATGATTCAAAGCCGCATTACTATCATGTTTCCGGACGGCCTCGTAGATATCCATACGCCCAACGGCCACTGCTTTTGCAAGTGATTTTGGTATTGTCACGCGGCCACCAGATGTCGTCCGAGATCTTCTCTGAATCTCTTTTATCTCTCCCTCAGAAGGATCTATATCGACTCTTTCTAATTTCCTCCGACCAGGTTTCATCGCAATTCTGGCTGCCGAAGCAGTGTGGTTGTGTCGTGAGCCTGTGGATGTCTTTCTCTCATCTACGATTTCAACGGAGTGCCCCCTGGTCAGACATATGTTCACAATCCTCCCGGATATGGTTCTAGATCCGTTCCCGATTCGCACAACGTGGAATTTTGGGTTATGTTTTCCAACAATTGTGTCGATGACATTCGCTGTCTCATCCACCGATTCTAATTGAACGGATCCCAGTATCATGTTTTTCGAAATCCATGCTAGACCGGGCCTTGGCCCGGGGTCCACTCCAAAAACAATATTGTCAATTGTCGTGTTATTACCTAGCAGTGCAGAGGTTATGGCAGCCTCGAGGTTGTCCACAGTGCAACCTATCCCCCTTGGATCTCCGATGGTTCTGACTTCTTCCGGTGTTCCGAACCAAACACTCATGGACGCTGGGATATTATCTCCCGGAGCAAGTTGAACGGGACGGATCCCATGAGATCTTAGTGCATTGATTAACCTGTAAGCTAACTGATAGTCATGGGTGATGACGCCTGCGGCCTCCACGTGTCAGTGGACTGGTAACCGGTGTTCAAATCTTACTACGATGCACGGTGAAAATAGTCAAAATAGTGATAGATTCTCAAAATATCTGCCAATATGACCGGTGTCGTCATTAGCCCACCCGACAGGCTGCCGTAATATGAGCGGCCCCTATGAGCGTGAACTGCGGTCCGTACTTGCGGGTGAAAGGAAGGGCGTGTTGGCAATAACAAGATCGTGCAACGAAGTTGAGAGGGCTCGTGCCATGCAAGTCTGTGAACGTCCATTCCTCGTTGTCAGGGCTCCGGGAAGCGGCTCGGAGGGGACTGGGGACCTACTTGTCTTGAGGGGGGACATCTGCTTTCCAATAGAGGTTAAATCATCAAAAGTAAGTAGAATATACCTATCCGGGAGAACAATGACGCAGTATGACGCATTCAAGAGAACTGGGGAGAGGTGCGGATTGCTTCCACTCTATGCATTCAGACTAAAAGGCGTCAGAGGAGACAGTTGGAGGATACTTTCGGTTCCGGTGGAGGGGCTGAGGGGCAAGATGAGGTTGATTGCAGATAGAGTTCCTAATCTCCCCCTAACGAGGAACGGTGCACCCCATTTAGACTGGGATTCCGGAATGCCATTGCACAGATTCATCGCAATGATTTGTGGTTCGGATGGTTCAAGGTCAAGTCTCACGGGCAATTCCTGAGTTCCGAATCCACACGATCTAGTGAAACGGAAATCTGGATTATTTCTTCTTTTGAGACGGCCAAATCTATCCTGTCGAGACGTGCTTTGATGGCCGATCGCTCTTTTCTGATCCTCTCGAGGTTCCTTTCCGTGCGCGCCGCGTCCCCGGTCATGAGGTCAACGAGAGAGGCTTTCGATTTAGCATCCACGTAACAGTGACATTTGAAACGGACCCCCAGTCACACTCATTCATGCAGGACCAGACTGTTGGTTTGAATCAGGTTCTATTGGTCCTCGTATTGGCAGCACTGACGCTGAATGGTTTTTTATCTCCAACGGTCGGTATCTTGTTGACGGTATGGTACATTGCCATCGTCTATCTAGATAGTGTGGGCATTCTAGATAGATGGAATTGCACAAGAGTACTAGGCATAATCCTAATGATTAGAACCAGCAAAGGAAAAGAGGTCGCTGAATCTTTAGCCCGCCCGAGGCGTCTCTGGAGAATTTTCGGAGAACTGTCAATTTGGTTGTGCTTTGGTGTGATGTTCTTTTTGATATTCGGGATAATTGCAAGCGCGTTGACGACCGCAATGCAACCTGCACAGCAAGAAGTTCTACCTGCGACGGACATCCTTTTTATTCCCGGGGTCACCAGCTTCGTCCCCATTTTCTGGCCCATATTAGCCCTGATCGTCGCGGTGGTTGTTCACGAATATGGACATGGTCTACTTGCGAGGGCTCACGGTATGAGGATACGTTCCTTCGGTGTTCTGATGGCAGGGATAATCCCCGTGGGTGCCTTCTATGAGCCAGAACAGGAAGAAATGAGGATCGCTCCCTCACGCGACAGATTGAGGATTTTTGCGGCTGGACCGTCGATCAACATCGTAATGACCTATATCGTAGTCATACTTCTTGCTTTGGTATCATCAGGCCTGACCGCGAAACAGGATGGAGTGTATGCTATTGGTATAGTCGAGGGATCAGGGGCAGATGAAGCGGGGCTCATGCCATACGAACTGATCAGCGAGATTGACGGGGTAATCATCAAGGATGGTGTGGATCTAACAGAAACTCTCGCCTTATACGAGGCTGGCGACGAAATTCTGATGACTGTTGGGACGAATCCAATAAACGGACCGGTAGAAACGCGGACAATAGAGGCATATCTCACAGATAAAAAACAGTATTACTACGATTTATGCGACGGAGACGAACAATGCACCTCCAATGTTGACAAATCAGGCTTGGAGGAGGGTGAAGCATTTCTTGGTGTAATAGGTGTGAGGTCTGCAGATTCTGCTGCCAGGATATTTACAACCCCCCTCTCCAAAGACGCTGGCTTAGGCCAGAAGATCGTTACAGTGGCGATATCTCCATTGATCTTCAGCGGCATACCTATACAGAACCAAGGTCAAACTATGGTCTTGGAGGAAAGAGCCTTCTTGGAAGCAAGCGAAAGTCTTCTGCCATCATTACTCGGAACGGAAGTTATCCTCGGTGTCTTCGACTTCTTCTTCTGGATTATGTGGATTAGTTTCTTGTTGGGTGTTGCCAACTTGATTCCACTTATTCCTTTTGACGGGGGCCACATGGTCAGAGATGCTGGGCACATTATAGCGAAGAAGATCCTTCCCCGCTCGAATCCTCTTAGGGTAGAGCGGCTTGCTGACAGATTGAGTGGTTACAGCAGCCTACTCGTCCTCGCCTTGGTTATGATCCCGATCTTCCTTCCCAGATTTTTCTGAGGCACCTCTTAGTGTATCGAACAGGATCGGAAGTATCAAAATTGCACCTATTACGAATGAAAGTTTAGTCCAAGAAGCATTCGGCACCGCCGGCCATGCACCGGTGGTGAGTAGTTTAATCGATCCAAGCCAAGGTATTTCGGTTGATGCGACCCCTATGATCCAGTCATCCCTGACTTCCAAAACTGGGTTTCCATTCTCATCCTTCAGACCCTGGCTTTGGATATACTGATCGGACGCGTTGTGATCAGTCGCCCTGAGTTGATCAATCCGGCAACCATTTGATTTTTCATTGTCCCCTGTGGTCAGATAACCCTCATGATTAGGGACCCATCTGTCGATCCTGAGTTTCCCTCCGTGAGGGTAGCACTGATATTCTAAAACAAGAGATATTTCTTCAACTCCCCTGATATCTGTGCCTGGGACATCCCATCCTCCGCTCTGATTACTCACGGCCTTTAGGATAGCCCGATGTATAACCGGTGTATCGCCACCACCATTTTTTTGATAGATTATAACATCCCCTGGCATACCATGACTATTATACCCAAAATATTGGTTGCCTGTTTGAATTGACTCAACATAGGTGACAATGTGGTCAACCCTGGAAGGGGAGTCTACTAGGATTAGGTCTCCAGCGTCAATAGAGCCGATCTCCCCATTTTCTGAATGAATCATCGAATTACTTTCCACGACGACGAGTGGCGGCCATGAGCCGGTAATAGCCCACAAGCCAGATAGTATAGCCACAACCAGGCATATTGAAATTGCCGCCTCTCTCAATATATTCGAAGTCACATCAACCACCATCCTCAGGATTACGTCCAGATGGAGTGGTGAGCCATAGTAGGATGGATAACGCGAGGATTAACACACTGGAAAATGGGTCAAAATGTGGTGGGGGGTGGGAAGAGGGTTCCTTACCAAGCAATGCATCATTAACGGAGAATGATGATCCGTTTGCCCCTCCAGTGATGCATTCAATGATGATTAATGTCAATGCAACTGCGGACATCGTTATTATCGTCTTGTTGGTTTTCGCATTCTTGAGGCTGGCAAGACCGGGCAACAGATTAGCCAACTTTGAGTTTCCACCAGACCACCAAGTTACACGTTTATGAGTAGTGTTAGGACTCTCGCGCCATCTTCTGCTGGGTTTGATCTCCATTTCTCGATAAAATGCGAGCAATCGAGATCTGTATCCTGATCCAAGGGCTTCCGCGGCATCTTCCACCTCTTTACTCCGGCGGATAACTTCTGTCCGGGATTCCAGTGAGCAAATCTCCTCAAAGCTGGATCTCAGAGAAACATAAACAAAGAAATCAGGCAACAGGAAGAAGCAACCTAAACCGCCGATTATGAGGCATGCCCAACTGAAAGGGACCAGCGAAGAGGTTGCTGGGTCCGTGGTTCCACCCAGGATGATGAAAAGAAACCCCCAAATCAACGCTCCCGTCAGCAAAATTGAGGAATATGCAGTGATGGGGTAATGCAGATCGGGATTATTCTTCCACCAACTGCGAATTTTGCCGCGAGAAGGGGAACGGGCCACGCTTACCGCAGGGGTGAACATGATTAGGCCCTTACGGGAACTTGGTTTGTGCACACATGTCTTTTTGGGGGTTGTTTACGTCGTATTCCATGTGAATGACCACGCGAGCTTGGACGCGCGGGTATCTAAGCTTCTGAAAAATCTCGATTGGCGTCCCACGCCAATTCAAGAGGCGGCTCTGGGACCACTATTATCCGGAGAGGATGCCTTGTTGGTTGCGCCTACTGGAAGTGGAAAGACCGAGGCTGCGATAATCCCTTTGGTATCAAACCAAATCAGTGAGGGTTGGGAGCCGTTATCCATACTCTATGTGACGCCATTGAGAGCTCTAAACAGGGATATGGACCAAAGGCTCGGTCCATTCCTGGACCCGTTGAACATCGATGTCGCACTCAGACACGGAGATACATCGAAAAAAGAGCGTGCAAGGCAGTCCAAAAGTCCGCCTGACATACTGATTACAACTCCTGAGACAGCACAAATCATGCTACTAGGGTCACGGTTGAGAGTGCACTTATCCAAAGTGAGGGCAATAATTGTGGATGAAATCCACGACTTGGCAAGCTCTGAAAGAGGAGCGCAATTGCTGATTGGTATTCAGAGGATTCGAGCACTTTCAAAGCGACCGGTCCAAATTGTCGGGCTATCAGCGACTGTTGGAAATCCAAAGAGTGTCGCATCTTGGCTGTCAAATAAGACCAAGGTTATCGAAGGACCATCACCCAGATCCACTGAGGTATCGGTTCATGTTGAGGCGACTTCACCAGAAGATGAGGCATTGGCAGTAACGTGGAATGTATCCCCCAGGGCTGTCTCGTCTCTGAGGAGGTTGTCAGGGCTGATACAGAGATCGTCACCTGCTTTGGTTTTTGTAAATTCGCGATCAAACGCAGAGACTGTTGCCCAGAGGATGAGTATGATCTCACCGGAAATCAAAATTGGGGTCCATCACGGGAGTTTGGCGGCAGAGACAAGAAGGCAGACAGAAGACGATCTAAAAAATGGGAATATTGACGCAATGATCTGTACATCTAGTCTAGAATTGGGCATTGATGTTGGTTCCATAAGGGCTGTGCATCAACTACAATCACCGAGGAGCGTGGACAGCCTCCTGCAAAGAATAGGTAGATCTGAACATAGGTTGGGAGGTACTGGTCGTGGTGAGATCCTGGTTTGGGAAACAGATGACATCGCAGAATCCGGCGT
>CEWJ01029960.1_pt1 | contig 82218 bp, 91 predicted proteins | sample 350291 | NCBI WGS metagenome assembly CEWJ01 (sample SAMEA2622923, study PRJEB7988) | marine metagenome | isolation source: saline water (ENVO:00002010), including | reverse complement strand
TCTCCCGACCCTGTATTCCCGCAAACGCTCCCGTCCATGCTGATCGGTTTCCTTCGAAAAGCAATTCAAAATCTTGGATACGGGCGCATAGGATAGCCGGTCCGATGGCCCTTCACGAAAGGGGACATACTGGCCGTTCCGGACGGTCGTCGTTAGAAGGGTGAGGATGTCTCCTTCTCCCATCAGGATCCGGCCTGGCACTGTGAACTCCACTTCTCCAGTCTCCAGGGGCATCATTGTTCGCTCGGTTCCCTCGCTCTTCATATCCATTGTCCTGTAGGCGACCTTGATGGGATTGAACACCCTGATGGCTGCGTTGACCAAACCGGTTTTCCGCTCCGCCAGGGTTATATGCTGAAATCCAAAGCCGGTCCAGTTCAGGGGTGCGCCATCGATGTAGAGTTCATCTACGCCAATCAGAACCCCGTCAATCGGTAGATCCAGGCGTTCCGAGTTTTCGATGGGCAATTCTTGGAGAGTCATTCTTTCGACCAGGTCCACGTCATAGGCGGCGACAACTGCATGCCAGTCCTCCAGATACTCCTCCACCTGGATCCGCTCGGACTCTATACGCTTGATTGAGAGCGGTCTGCCTTCTCCTTCGCCCAGCCATTCCGTAGACTGCACTCCGGACACCGGTGCAAAACGGGGATAGATATAGTTCCCATCACAGTAGACCTTTTCATTCTCGATGGTTATGGAGTCCTGGAAAGACTTCACGTAGCCGTCTATGCAGGCACGGCAATCCGGTGTACGTTCCTCGGGAGGGCAGGGGCACGGCTGCAACCGGAACCAGAGCGCGGATTCTCCCTTGCGCTCGATTAAATCCTCGACTCCGACCGGGCTGAAGATGTTGGGCCGGATGGTCGGGTTAAAGGCTGTAAATCCGCCCCTGCGTACCCTTCTCATGAATCAGTCCTCTACCGGCCGGGCGATTCCTTTTCTTGCGAGCCGGTCGATGAAGGACCGGCGGTGCCGGATGGTCCGAGTTCCAATCCTGCGGACTATGCGCTTGTTCTTTCGGGGGATCAGCGGATGGCGCATGTATACGTCCTGCTCTGCATTGCTCCAGGGATCGACCAGGTCCAGATACTCCCTGTGAACTCGTTGTTTCAGTGTTGTGACCTTGATAAGGCCCGCCGTGCGCCAGCGTGACCCGAAGGCGCCGCGCCAGAGGGCCAGGGCAAAGCAGCGGATTCGTTTCATATCAGAAACCCTCCGCCGGAAAGCCTCAGAAGGGGAGTATATCGCCGGGCCTCCTCAAGTAGGCTCATTGTCTCTTCCAGTTTCTGCTCAGGAGTCCTCTGCTTCAGGCGGTAGTACGCTGCACGGAATTTCCGGATGTAGGAATAGGCCCGCTTCGGGATCCGGTATCCATTCCGTTTCACGGTTCCCGGGCCTGTGTAATAGCCTGCCAGGGCCAACGGTAATGAGCCGTTGAACTTGTCCAGGAGGTATCGCAGATAGGCAGTGCCGCAATGAACGTTATTTCTGGGCACGAAAAGCGCCCGGCCCCGGAGGCCGCAGAACCATGCTCCCGTCGCTGGCATGATCTGCATGAGTCCAAGGGCTCCAGCATGGGAGATTGCATAGGGCCGATGAGAAGACTCGATTTCTGCGACAGCACGGACAATGTCCGGATCCAGTCCATTCAAGAAGGCCGCTTCCAGGTATAAATCTCTTTGTGGTTCGGTGTCCGCTGCGGGGAGGGGATGCAGGCAAATGCCGATAAGCAGGGTTGCCAGCAAAGTCGTGAGAATAGTGCGATTCATAGGGCACCTCCGGTTGCCGTTCGGAATTTCCGAACGTGGATGGCTTACCCTACAACAACCGGAAATCTTCGGGCAATATACTCCCGCACCCAGGACGGTCGGTCATCATGGGCCGGATCCTCGCAAGCGCAGGTCCGCTCATGCCAGACACCGCGCACTTCCATAGGAGCGATCCGAGATTTCCCGTAGTATTCTTCTTCGGCCTTCTGTTGGCGTTCGGCCATGCGCCTGTCCAGGTCCGCAAAGTGCTCGCTGAAGTCGTAGTCTTCTTCATCCGGGGGCTCCCAGGATTGGTAGCTGTGATTGCAGTTAGGGTGGACCGGTGTGCAGATCCACCAGTCTGAATAATGCCGGTTGGCGTTCGTCTTGCCGGGCCAGACCGCATACTCTGCGTAGGGATCATTCTGCATCAGATCGCCGCCAGCATAGAATTCCGACCGTGCAAACTCCGCGTAGCTGGCAAAGACTCGCAGGATGGGTTGGGAGGCTTCCCACTCTCGGCAATACTCGCACATCTTTGGAACGAGGCCTGCTTTCTGGACCTGGTAGGGCGGCGGGGTTTTCTGTTTGATTTTGTTGAATCCTGCCGTATTATTTTCGATACCGGCCAAGTGGGAGCCTGGTGAACTACTGGTTATAGTGCCCGGGGTCGGTGGTAGATGCCGGTTCGGCGATCCAGGCTCATCCCGCTCCTTGGTGGTGGGACTGGCTTCATAGATCACTCGGGGTAGTGATGATTTCTGTTGACTGTTTCCGGGTTTTTTGCGATCATTATTTTGATCGGCCAAACTGGAATCGCCTGGGCTCCCGGGGGAATTAGAGGCGTGGGTCGACGCCTGATTCGCGGGCTGTAGTCCAGGCTTTTCCTCTACTTTGTGAGTATAAAACATGAGTACTTCTTGCCGGTTACGATCCACCGTTCGGCAGACAATGTCCACCTTTCGCTTTTTTCCATCGATTATAGCTTCTGCAGAAAAGTAATCTATTCCGTAGACGTTAGTGCGTCCCCTTGAATCTGGGGCCGCTCCTGTTTTTTTGGCCGTTGCAACTAATGCAGGCAACGACGGGACGACGGCAAAGTCAGATGTAGTCCTTTGCTCGCTGAGTGCCTTCTTGAATCCTCTGTTTGAAGGAAAAGTGATTTCAGACCCCGTGGAAAGATTCAGGACCTTACTCTCGGTGAATCTTTGCGCTGCCTTGCTGGCCCTTTCCCGTGCTGCTTTATGACTTAAATGCCTCCATTCGTCCGTGGAAATGCTAATGTTGCCAGAGGTGGCATCGTAACCTTGCAGCTCCGAAAGATACTTAGGTTTCCCCGACGGCCAGTAACCGACCACAATTCCGCCGCGCGATCCGGGGCCGCTTTCCTCGGATTTCGTAATATCGAAGATAACACGGGGCAGGCCTGATTTCTGTTGACTTTCGCTGAAATTCTTGCCACTCTCGATACTGAGGCTGGAATCAGAGAATCCCGCTGATTCACCGTCATCGGCATCGGGGCCCATCTTGCCGTCAGCCTCACCTCCTTTATCAATTTCCCATTGACCCTTGACGGAAAATGGTACATCCATAGAATCAGGAAGGTCAGAGGCAGCATACAGTGCTTCCGGGTAACTCTGAAGAATGCCAATCCTGCTCTTCAGGGCCTCCTTTTCTCTTTCACGGTCTCTGTGGTGTCCGGATTCACGTGAATATAACATACTTCCCGCCCTCATGGACTTGCTGCAGTAGTAGGCCGTTGTTGAATGATATTGCTGCCTCGGTAACAGCCACGCGGACCATGTCACGGTTCAGGTGCTTAAGCATGAGCTCCTGGAATCCCTTCTCATCGATGGATCCGTCAGGATTGATATACCTTCCGGACTGTGCTTCCGTACTGGCGTAGATCAGTTCCTGGCGGATCTCATCCAGGGACAGATCATTGTCTATAGCGATCTGCACGATGTCGCGCACCATGTCCCTGGTAACCTCGTAGCTGCGGCCTGCCCTCTGGCCGTTTTCGTCGTAGATGGCAAGCCAGCGGGCTCCCTCGGACTCATTGAAGATGGAGGCGTAGATTGAGGATTTCCGGACGCCGGTCTTTTCCAGGAAGTCGTCCAGGTTTCCCAGACCTGCGTATCCTTCGGATTGCATCTCCGAGTCCAGGTCCTGGAGGCTCAATTCCTTCAGTCGGTTCAGGTCGAATCCCTTGCGCTGGAAGTGCTGGGCGATCATTCCGAGCACGGTACCCTTGTAGTTCTCGCCCCGGTAGACTTCGTTGTAGTTCACCCGGAGCCAGTCGAAGGCCTCCGATTCGTATTCATTCAGGGAATCTTCATCCAGCTCGGTGCCAACCTGGATTGATGGGGCAGGGAAGGGATTGCGCTCCATGAGGCGCCCCAGGAAGCCGTTGGCCCGCTTCCAGACATCGCCGAGCATGGATTTGTTGATCTGTATTCGGGAGACGGTCCCGCCTACAAGGGTCGCCTGCATCCAGGCATAGTACTCCAGCCAGGCGTACTGCCATTCCCGGAGAAACCTGAAAGGCAGGAACGGACCCTCGAACTGTTCGCGCTTCTCTGCCAACGCCTCAGTTGCGCAGTTCGGCCTCGATTGCTCTCACAGCCAGATTCAATGCCGTGGCGGGCGGCAATTTCTGGGTGGCATAGGACTGGATCTTACTCCAGAGCCGCTGCTGAATGAAATCGTCCAGGCTGGAAATGTGGTCTGCCAGGACGCTCGCATAGCTGGCCGCTTGCTCGGATTCCTTCTCAGGCTCGGGCTCTGGATCCGGCGGCACTCCTTCAGTGCTTTCGGTTTCCTGTTCGGTATCCTCAGCAGGGAGTTCCGGATTCCCTGGCTCCGATTGCTGAATGTCTTCGGCTTGTGTTTCGTTTTCCATGGCCGGAGCATACAGAGTTTCGCTTTATCGGGCAGTGCGGATTCAGTTGGTCGATCTGCCAACTTGACATTGTGCCTACTGCCGAAGTGATTTCGACGACGCTCTGACTCTCGCCGTGCACTGGGTTAGCCAGGTTCTCAATTGACGAGGTACGAAGCCTTGGTGGGTGCTTTGTCTAACCATAGTGGTTGCAGGAAAAAACGTGAAAAAACGCTTGCGACTGGACCGATAGTAGCGACATAAAGGGTCAATTAGAGGAAGGGGGTAGGCTATGGAGATAGTTGGATCACTGATACTTGGTGCATTGTTTGGCTTTTTACTCTCTACTGGGCTTATGGCAGGCAGAGTCGCCAAAAAGGAAGCTGACCAGTCTATCGAAGATGCAAAAAAGGAGGAGTCTAGGGTGGTATATGAAAACAAGGAACTCCTCCGCACGGCAATTCGAAAACACCAAGCCTCCGAAGCAAAGCTCTTGGTACGGAGTTGAGTCTATAATTACCAAGGCGTACCGGTTCGTAAACAGTCATGGGGTTCTGAGTAGCTTCCTATCTTCGGCGTTGTGGGCCTTGGGTGCTTTTTTCTTTGCGCCTTCCGGAAAGGTTTTCGAAGAGAAGATCCGGAATAGCTTTGAGTGGCAGTTCGGATTAGCCGCTTGTGCTATTTCTTCCTTTATAGTCATTGGGTTCAGCGTCTACTACATTGCTGCCGCAATGGACAAGAAGTCCATGCGCTTGGATCTGCAAGCAGCTCAGCGCCAGCTCGGCAAACACAATGAGCTTGGGCTGGTATACATTTGGGCCAGCCACAACGCCGAGCACATCGATATAAATTATCAAGAAATGAAGGACGCGATTGAAGAGTCTGCCGACCGAAAGCTGGAGCTGCTATTTACAACGGGCTACGAAGCCATGAGTATGGATGCAGAGCATGAGACTATCCAGTTTAAGAACCGGTTTTCAGAGAAACCGGATGGCCAACCAAGAAAGGCGGTCCTGCACGAGCTTATTCAGAATCTAAAAGGTCCGGTTCGAGTTCTCCTGCTCAACCCGTTGTCGCAAACGGCTTTCGATCGAGGAAGGGAAATTATCAACGATGGTGATCTGTATCGGCAACTCATCTATCGAACGATAGCGTTCCTGGAGCTGGCAAAGGAGAGGAATGAAAACCTCCATCTTGATTTCGGTTTCTACAGTCAAAAACCAGTCTGGAATGTAGTCAGGAATAACATAATCACTTTCGTGCAGCCGGTTTCCCCAAATTATGCCGCTCGTTTGAACGCTTGGCTATGTTTTGCAAACAACAATTTCGGCATTACAGAAGGCTTTGCCACCCTCTTCGAGAAGAAATGGGATGAGAGGCAGTTGGAGGATGTCAGCCACCCTGATTTTCGAACCAATGTCGACAAGATCAAACATGAAATCGAAGCGAAGATGAAGTAGTCTGAAATGCTAATCCCGCCTTAGTCTCGGATCATTCGGCCCATCGTAGCCCAGTTTCCGTAACAGGCTATCATACTGCCTGCTCTGAATCGTATTCTTTCGTCTTTCCTGCACCTGCCTTGCCGTGTTCTGGTTCGGCTGCTCTTTGGGCTTTGATGCCCGTATTCCCGGCATCTCCCGAATGAGCCGGACTCCCATTTCCAGGGCATCCGGCCCGTCCTTGTGCCGGTAGGGGAATTCGTTTAGCTGCTGAAAGAGCGTTTCAGAATCGTCCCGAAGCAATAGAAGGCCGGAGGCTACCAACGGCTGCAGTGCGCCCATGATCCTGGCTTCTTTGTCGGAGGTGTTGGACAGCTCTACAATCGGAATGGTTATCTTGTTGGCACTGGTCTTATTGAACTCCGAAACCAATCGCCGGAAGTTCAGGAGGAAGTATTCCTGGTTGGCATTGCTTTCGATACCGCAGATATTCCAGGGAAGCGTCTGGAGTGCCAGCATTAGATCCCGTTCGATAGCATCCGGTCGCCGCCTCTGGATGTCGGAGTAAGCCTCGTAGAATTTCCCATCCGGACCGAGACCCACGCCTATTATGGCGCTGTAGTCTGATTTCTCGGACTTGCCGAGGGATAGGTCAACGGCCAGCGCAAGGGTCCAGTCGCTCCAGCTCGGTGCCGGTGGGAAACGGTACCTCTGGATCAGGCCTTTGAATCGCTGATCTACTTCGGCCAGGGGTTCATTCTGTCGTTCCTGGGCGAATCCGATCGGATCCTGCGCCCGTTCTTCCTGGAGTGCCTTCAATGGCCAGGTTTGCGGCCAGGTAGAGAACTCGTTTCCCTCTTCGTCCACCTCGATGGCCTTGAACTTCTTCCGGTCCCAGTGCCCGTACTTCTGGTTATCCGTGAATATCTGCTCACCGACGCAATTCGGGGCGATGGTGGTATAGGCCACGATTACATCCAGGCCCCAGGCTCCACCCAGACGTAGGGCTGCGCGGTCGAGCCACCGCATCTTGCGGACCATGGTCGATTCGCTGGCCACGTCCTTCTCTTCATCCGGATCATCGATAAGCAATGCATCCGGCCTGGACTCTTTGCGCCGCTTACCACGGATACTGTTCAGGAATCCTTTCGCCAGGATCCGGGCTCCGCCCTGGAATACGATGTCCCCGTCTTTCCAGGAAACGGTCTGGCCCTTCTGATCCTTCTTCGGTCGCAGCTCCGGGTAATGCTCCAGGAGCACTGCATTGTCCTCGCATTCGTCGATGATCGCCTGGAGAAATCCTTTTGCAGATTCGAGGCTGCTGGAGATTATGATGGGGAAATTCCACGTCCGCGTGAGAATGAGCCAGAGCGTGCCGCAAAGCGTCAGTACCGTGGATTTACCGAATCCACGGGAGAGGGCTCGGGTCATCTTCACCGGATCCCTTTGCCGTCCGCGTAGGGCCTGGATGTCTTCGATCAGTGCTTTCTGCTGGGGGCCGAATGGGCTTCCAAAGTAGTGCCCGAAGTAGTGCCGGAGAAAGAAATGGAACTGCCCGCGCTTGCCTGTTGCCCGGCGCCTGCAGACGGACTTCTCCCGGTTCGTAGACTCGGTAATCTGGCCAGCATACTCCCGTTCCACTCTCCGGAAAGCCAGCTCAAGAACCTGCGGAGGAAAGCGATTCAGTCCGGAGGAGCCCAGCTCCGAAAGGATCCTCTGTCTAATTGACTGATTCGATGCCATGCTTGGATAGGATGTTGGCCATGATTCCAGCGGCCTCCTGGATGGCTTTTTCTCTGTCCGCCTGTTCGTCCGTCACATAGAGCAGGCCGGTGCGCTCCAGGTAGCGGAGGGCAATGGCATTATCCTGGGGGCTCTGTCGTTCAAAGGACTTCCGGAGTGCGGCCCTGGCCATCCGTGCGGTGATTCTCGCCTCGGCAAGAAGGTCCCCGTCTTCTTCATCCAGAAGAAACTTCACAGCCTCGATGAAAGCGGTTTTCTTTCTCCAGCGGTACAGGGTCTTCCGATCTATCTGCAGGGACTTGGCGATTTTCTTGAAATTGATCCCAGAGGCAACGAGTTCCGCAGCCTTTGCTTCAGTCTCCTTTAGCCCGGGAAAACTAAGGGGCTCTTCTTTCTTTGCGGTCTGCTGCTCCTTCTTGGTGGCTCGCTTTGGCTTCTTCTGGCTTTGCCCGTTAGTCGCCTTAGTGCCTTTCTTTTTTGCAGCCTTAGAACGGGCACTTTCTGGGGCACCTGGGGCATTCTTGGGTAGGGGTGGGTGCTGTTTGGAAGTGGCTTTCTTTCTTGGTGCCATAATGCAATATGATAAAGCCCTTGGTGGTTATCGGGTGGTATGCATCAATCGATCCCGTTCTGGTTTTAGGATGGTGGCTTTGGAGTAGTGGGTAGTGGTAGGTTTGGCCGATCAGTTCGGTCCACTACTGGGATGTTTATTGAGCTTTCTGGCCACATTAATGCTTTACGAGTATTGTCCTTCTGTCAGCTTCTCCCGAAATTGTTAGTATGTCAGCAGAAGGTGGAAATATGACCGCCAGACCAATTCAGATTGCAGAGTACATATTGTCCGAATGCAAGAAAAGGTGGCCGGAGCAAGCGGTGAGTACAATGAAGCTGCAAAAGCTCTTGTACTACGCCCAAGCGTGGAGCTTGGTATGGGATTCAACTGAGCTTTTTGAAGAAGATTTTCAGGCATGGGCAAATGGCCCAGTCTTGCCGGAGCTCTATCAAATGCATCGAGGCCGCTACAAAGTTGATGACCAGTGGGCGGCCGCTCATAGAGAGGCCAGTGGTTTTCCACCGTTTATACCCTCAACCGAGCAGGGTGAAACTCTGGATTCCGTTATTGAATTCTACGGGCCGAGATCTGCTCAGTGGCTTTCTGACCTTACGCATAAGGAGCAGCCTTGGATTGAGGCTCGTCGAGATTGTGGACCTCTGGAGAGATCCAATGAGGTAATTACTAAAGATTCGATGTATGAGTATTACGATTCTCTCGCTTAATGGCAAAACGAAAAGGAAAGTCGAAAAACCCTGCTATTGGGCCGGGAGTCCATCCGAAAGAGACCAAGACAGCGAACCACCATTTTGAATCGGATCCGGATCGAGACAATAAAAACCCGATCTCTTGGGTTCTTGGGAACATAGATTGGGACGGTCCATTTGGGTGGCAGGCCTTTAAACCCGGAAACCATTTAGAAGAGCTATTAAAGCAATTGAAACATTTTGAAAAGACTTCTTGGGATGATCTCTTAAGGCAAACCGGGGTCAACCACTCTAAGAATCATCCTATCCCCATTGAGAAAATCCACAAGAAAGCTCGGAAACGATTGAAGCATCTCGGTTTTGAGGACCAGCAGACCTTCTACTCATTCACTGTTGGCGGTATCCCCCGAATGTGGGGGGTTAAGCAAGGGGCTAAACTTGTTGTTCTTTGGTGGGATCCAGAGCACAAGATTTATCTCCGCTCCCACAAGTAGCCCATTTCATTGGCCAGCGTATCTCCGGATGATAAGAATTGACCCGACAAGGAGAGCTTGGCAAGCTTGGAGTGCCTGCGGCCCGGTTCTCGTTTACGGTTTATTCCCATCCTTCCAGAACGCACCGGATGCCAATAATTACCAGAGTCGTTATGCCGCCGCCAATGGCCCCTCCCAGGGCCGCGTATGCTATTGTCTCCCAGATCATCTCAAGTTTCCTCCCTTCGTTGTGTTATCGTAATTCCCGAACTTCTTCGCGGTAATCCTGCACCTGTTGTAGGATCGAGTTCGCAGCTTCATACATTCCGGCTTCCACCTCCGCAAGGTAGGATTGCGAGATCCCGAGAGCGTGGGCAAGGCCGGACTGGGTAAGCCCGAGCTGCTTGCGGATGGTTCGGATCTCCAGGCCGGTTGCGCTGTAGCGTGAGTCTCGTTCCCAGTACCGTGAGCGCGCTTTCTTCAGGCTGTCAGAGAGGACTGCCTGCATCTTATCCGGACCTGAATTGATCTGCTGGCTGTGCAGGGATACCTGGCAGATGTAGAGTCCGTCTCCGGCATCGATCAGGTTCACCTTCGCCTTGCGATACTTTGAACGCCACTCCTGGGCGACCATTTCCTGAGTGACCTTTTCGCTCGTTTCGCCACGGATGTATGAGAGGTCTTTAAGGACAGTGTTTTCGGAGATCCCGATTTCCGGTGCAATCTCTCTCACTCTCTTTCGCGTGATTCGGGCCTCCAGGTCCCAGAACTCCGGCGCGATTCTCTCATAAATGCGGTTGCGGATCCGGCGAGTAACGGACTGCCGCCCGGTATTGGATCGAATGAGCTTTCCTATGCTGCCTTTCAGGGGGATATCCCGGATCTTCCCCGGGATCGCGGTCCATCCGAGCAGTTTGCAGGCCTTGACCCTTTTGTGTCCGGAGATTATATATCCTTCACGGTTTACGAGAATCGGCTCTTCTAAGCCATCCCGGGCAATGGAAGCGGCCAGGTTCTTGATGAATTGTGAACTGGCCTTGAATATGTAATTGTCTGGATGTTCTTTGAGGTCGGATATATCCAGATCTATGACCTTTTCGGCATGGTGGCTTTTCAATGTGTTCTGCCTCCCATACCCGGTATTCTTCTGATTTTTTCGTTTATCGGGCAATGTCTCGACTGGCAATGTTCTTCACTCCTTCCTAAATCTCAAATTCCTTGCCGCAGTTCCAGCACCGGTAGGTATAGAAGTGCGCAGGCCATCCGGTGCCACCTTTATGGACCGAGTAATCATGGAAGTCTCTCTTGCCGGTTGACGCTTCGCAAATCTCGGGAACCCGGGCGATCCCGAGGTATAGGCGGACCCACTTAAATGCTTTATTCATCACTGCTTTGCCCGCATCCAGGATCCGCTTTCTTATGCAGATGCTCTCATCCAGAAAATAAGGAGGGACCCCGTATAGCCGGGCGTATGCATTGAGACGTTGTCGTTCTTGTCTGCACCGAACAACCCTCCCGGCCAGGGCTGCTATGGTATAGAGCGCAGAGGCGGATAGCAGGCCGAGGGCGAAGGGTAAAAGCTGGTCAACTGGCATTGACTGCCTCCGCGTCTTCCCTGGGTGAGAGTCCGAGGTCTATCTTTGCCCGGCGCAACATATCGCCCAGGTCCTTCGCCCGGGGATCGCGCTTATTTTCTATGTCCGCGCAGGCATCCGCGTGAGCCCAGCCAACTCCGTAAATGACTGCTTTGGCTACCTGCTGTTCCAGCCTATCCAGGCACTCCGTCGTCGGGTAGATTCCTTCCGGCGAAGGCGTATCGAGCATTTCACTGACGATCCTTGAAAGGTCTCTTCTCCAATCCGTCACACTTAAAGATTCTTCATTCATGTCTTTTCACCATCCTTTCATTACTAAAGGCTCCAGCATGGCGGCCTCTCTATCGAGGCCATTATCCAGAAGCCAGAGCCACTTATCTCGAACCGTAATCTGTTTATCATAGCATTCCGGGTTGCCTGGCCATGAGTGCCAGAACCGATGGAGCGTTGTTATCCACGCGGGATCATAGGCGCAATAATCCCGATGCGGAAACCTCCGGGGGAGGAGATGCGCTGAATCGCAGGGCTTTCCGCCGGTCTTTCTGCAGCGGCCCCCGTTCAGCTTCTTCCGTTTCCGCATTGCCCATTCGATCTTCACGGAGAGCTTTGCGAACTCCGGGAAGTCCGGGTAAATCTCGGCAAGGCGCTGGGAGTGCGTCAGGAGCATACCGGCACCTCCATGCGCTCCATTAGAGTCTTGATTACTTCGGCAGCGAGGGGAGGGACTATCGCATTCCCGTAGGCGCGCAATCGTCCCATTCTTGCGGGTATCCCATGAGCCATCGGGCTAAGCCCGGATTGTATTGGCCTCGGCCTGCCAATGGGGAAGGGGATGCGGTCAAATCCGTCCCAGGGGCCAGACCCGCTATCGCAGCCTGTCGTGGGAGCTGGTCCAGGCGGACCCGGGGGGATCCGTCCGGGTTGACTCCGGCAATGCTCTGCCCCGGGGAGTCTTTCCAGTCCCGTGCTGCCGGTGTTCCCCAGCCACCCAACGAACCAGAGTCGCTGTCGGATGTGCGGTGCGCCGACGCTACAAGCTGGTAGTACTGCCGCCCCCGTGGAGTAACCTTCGTCTTCCAGTGCATCGAGTAGATCATCGAGCCAGGAGTCCTGGGCGACTGCAGCGGCAACCTGTTCACCAAAGATGAAAGGAGGCCGGAGGGCTCTGACCAGACGGATCCATTCGGGAGCAAGGTGCCTTTCGTCTCTGATTCCCGCCTGCCTTCCTGCGAGAGAGAACGGCTGACATGGTGGTGATCCTGTAAAGACGGGCCGATCATCCGGCCATCCTGCCTGTCGGAGGGCGATGCTCCAGCCTCCGATTCCCGCGAAGAAGTGGTGCTGCCGATACCCGGCAAGGTCGTCTGCTCTGACATCTGCGATGCTCCTGGTGTCCACGTCGCCATCGGCTATGAGTCCTTCATCTATGAGATTCCGGAGCCATTGTGCGGCGAAAGGGTCTATTTCATTGTAGTATGCCGTCATTGTTATCTCGTATGCGCGAAATCCGGGAAAAGATCCTGCTGGCCGAGGGCCTTCTGGCAGGCCGGGTTCAGCCACAGGCATTCGATTCTCTCATTCCGCTTGTTGTCCCTGGTTCGCTTCTCGACTCGCTTCCATCCCGCTCGCTCAAAAGTGATCTCGTAGAGCTTCGATGGATAGCCGCAGAGGACGATCATGGAGAGGCTTTTTCGGAGCCTGAGAAATAGAATGAAGTGCTCCCAGATGCTCATCATTTCATGCTGGTAGGCTCGCCCGGCTTTGCGGCAGATTCCGAGATAGGGTGGGTCGACGAAAAAGAGAGTCTCAGGGCTGGAGCACTCCTTGAGGAGCTTGCCATAGTCCTTGCTCTCGATTACCACTCCCCGAAATCGCATTGCAGCCCGGTACAAGGGCCGAAGGTCTGCAAACATGGAGGCCGGTCGGTAACCACCGCTGGAGAAGACATTTCCATAGGACCGGAAGGAGCCTCCGGCCCGGTTATTGCTCATGTTCATCCAGCAACGGGCATAGAATCGACGGGCGGTTTCCAGTTCGGATTCCGTCGAAGTCCGGGTTATCTCGAATTCGTCCCGGGAGTAAGCGGTGAATCGGATAGAGCGGATCAGCTCCCGGGGTCGATCCCGGAGCACTCGAAAGAAAGTGCAGAGCTCTCCGTCCACGTCGTTGTAGTATTCAAATCGGGCGCGGTCCTTTCGCAGCAGCACGGATCCGCCTCCGCCAAAAAGGTCAACATACACCTTGTGCGCCGGGAAGTGCTCGAGGATCCAATCCGTTAGTAGCCATTTTGAGCCGTTGTATTTCAGAACGGGTCTTTCCATGGATCCTCTCAGCGTTTAGAAACAATTACCTCGTTTATGGCTTTCCTGGCGGACTCCAGTTTTTGAATGTCCTCCTGCTTCAGGCCGCCGGTTGCCAGCTTGATGAATTCCCGGGCCGCATAAATGCGGTCTGGTTGTCCCGGATCGAATCCGGCTTCTCTTAGAAGATTCCAGAGCATCTCAAGCTCCTGGTTTCGGCGCTCAAGGCGGGCTTTGTCTCTTCCAAGGTTTAGAATCTTCTCTGCCGTTTTATAGGCGATGAAGTGGCCGAGTTCTCGGTCGCTCCGCTTTCCATCTTTGAGATCCTGGAAGTAGTCCCTTCGTGCGTCACGGCCAGATATGTCTCTGGTTATCTCACAGCGACACATCAAGAGATAGCGATACAGGCTGTTCGGGATCGGTCCCTTTCGGTAGACCGCCTTCTTTTTCGTGAAGACTTTGGTTTTCGTGCTGGCTACGGTAAGCAGCCCGGCTTCCGGAGGCAGTTCGTCCGGACGGATGATTCCAGGAGGGGCTACAAAATAGAATTCATTGCAATAGTCCAGATACCCATGCCACTTTGAGTCCCTGGTGAAATCAGAGCGGGATACCTTGATTTCGTAGCCGATAGTACTCGGCCTGCTCCAGGACTTTTTCATGGCCCAAGCATCCAGGATAAGCAAGCCGTTACCGGTGGGTCCGGTCTTTACCTCATCGACAAAGACATCATCCTTGTGGCGGGAGCGGAGGAGCCGGAGGATTTCGCTCGCATTGCACTTCAATTGCGCACCTCCCGGCCTCTCTGTTTTTGTGTATGGATAGAAAGCGGCCCGATTTCCTGGCCGGCCGACGCCCTGGCCAACGCCTGGACCAGTTCATCTCGGCGAAAGGAAAGAACGTGGTCTCCTTCTACCACAAGGATTACATAGTCGCGGTCGACCACTGTATAACCGTCGCCCTTTAGATGAAGGGAGCCTGCTGACGTGATCGCTGGTGGCTGATCGACAAATTTGAATAGTGCCGACAAGCGAATTGCATCGGTGATTCTTCTTAGCTCCTTCCGGAACTGGGATTTGTTGGGGAGCTTCATTTTCGTACCTCCAGAACTTTGAACGATAGCACCCATACCGGAGGATTCTGTGCCCAACCGTATCGTCGCCGCTCCTTCGGGCCACGCCCGTTGTTAAGAAAATCCCAGAGGATTCGGAACCTTTCGACTGCTGAAAAAGTCTTGTACTCACCGGTGATGGGAACCGGTCCACAAGTGGAAACGCCTTCGGCAATCGCATCGGCTTCGGTAATCGAGCAGAGTCGTTCGGCTCTTAAGGCTGTGACCTCCAGCAAGATCCTGGAAGCCCATCGCGGCATGTGAATGGAGGGAACCTGGCCGCCAAAAATGGCACCGTTGTGACTGGCCAGCCTGCCCCAGGCTTCGCTGGCTTCCTCGGAATTCTCAATAGGGATGAAGGAACCATCAGCCTCATATTGGACACCGTCCAATCCAGACTCCAACTCCCTCGCGCGGCAATTCTCACGAACCCACAAGCGCGTTCCAACTTGTCCATACGGACATCGCTCGAGAAGTTCTGCGTTGGTCAGGTTGTGATACCGGCCCTGTTTATCCTGAATCAGCCAGTCGAATTGCTTGAAATCGCTTTCTCGAATGCTCTTGATCTGTCCCCAGCCGGAAAGCCGGTTGATGATCCGGCGGGTAATGGTCTTTCCGTTGCCGGGCGAGTAGTGCCCATCCAGAATCCTCCGGACCATGTCTCCGCTGAAGATCATTGGCTTTTCCTGGACCTTTATGGCATTCATTTTGCGGCCTCCACGGCGAAGAGCTCCGGTTGAGATCGTTTTGATCGATTCAGGTAGGCCTCTGCCTCATCCATAAGGACCTCAAGAGCCCGGATGCACTTCTGGGGAAGAACCGGACCATCCATGTCGTTTAGGTCCTCTTCGGGGAGGTACGGAGTATTCAGGACCAGTGGGCTGTTGGAGTCGTTCAGCCCTCGCATCGATGTGATGCTGGCTCCCAGGATCTCGTCCTCACCTGCGTAGCCGAAGGTGACTCCACGGATGGAGTGGCGATAGAATTCGGCTTCCATGTCCTCCGGATGCAGTTCGCAGATTTCGATAACGGAAGGGATCAATCCCTGGAGGGCCTCCACAAAGTCTGGATGTGGTTCATCCAGGCTGCTCATGGAGTATTCGTCCCAGGCATCCCCGTTTGACTTCTCCCATACCAGGGAAACCCGAAGTGGATCCCCGGTGTATTTGATCTTTCTGAATCGAATTCTATCTCTGTTCATTTCGCACTCCTTGATAGGTTGCAAGATGGATCAGTTGTCCATCTTCGGGAACGTTCTGCGGACGCTGTCGCGTAGCCGCCTCGATTTGCTTCCCCACTACAATGGCCCACTCGAAGCCCAGGATGTAGCAATGAGCAAGGCGACCGTCGAGGTCGATCCTGCCAGGGCCGTTCAGTATGTTGCTGGCCGATGTGTCCATGGACTCACCCCGCGACGGCTGCTCTCGCCTCCAGATAATCCCAGACTTCTCCGGCCTCTTCGTCGCTCATTTCCCTCGCCGATTTGTGAAGGTTTCGAAGGATTCGAAGTGTTCGCTGATCTTCCGGGGGGTATCCTGGTACAGGCGGATAATCTGTTCCGGATCCTTCCCACCGAACCATGCCATCCATCGGAGGATCCCCGTTCTGTCTTTCTCTGGAATGGCTGATACGATTCTCTGGATCTGATTTAATTCCAGGTCGCTGTTTCTGGAAATCTCCATGGCATACGCTTTTCGGATGCGTTGAGTTTCCGACGGCCCGTTGTGGGTCTGGGTAGGTCTGGTTTTCGTTGCCTGCATGGCGGGCTCCTAATGCCTCCAGCCTGGGGCTGGGTGTTGTTTTCCCTGTGCCGTTTTGGAGTGATCTTTTATGTTCCGCACCTCTGGACCGCGAATCATGTCTCGCTGCTCTGAGCCGCGATTCTGGATTCTCACGGGCGGTGAGATTCTCACTTCTCTGCGAATCAGTGTGAACTTGGTACAAGTTGCTCCTCCCATATCCGCGTCTCTGTACTGTAATCCAACCAGCTTGCTTGAGCTGCTGGATCACCTGGCTTATTCTGCGGGTTTTGATTTGCGACTGACCATGATCTTCAATTCGTTCGGCTATCGCCTCCAGAGTAGGGAAGCAGACTTTGTCTTTTCCCTGAAAAGAGGCCAATGCCGCATATACCTGCAGTTCCTGCCGGGTCATTTGGGCAATCGCAGCAAGAGGAACCTTTGCCCATATTATGCTAATGTTTGGATTGTGACTCATCATTACCTCACCAGAGATGTATTGCGTAATAAACGGAGAAGATCAGCAAGATGCTGATTCCATAGGATATGACCAGGAACCGACGGTTTCGGTGTCGGTCCGCTCTCCGCCTTCTGCTGAGATACCGCATATCCGATGCGAAGAAGCTGGATCTTATCGTTGCTTCCATTTTAGTCTCCCGTGTAATCGTGGCGGCGACCTGAAGGCCGCTCTCTGTTTTCTATCCGGATTGTATAGTCCGGAATCTCTATGACCTTCCCCGAATAGCGCTGCAGGCGCGTTATGGCAAAGGCCAGGTCTTTCTGTAGCTGAAGGGCCGTTTCTCTGTCCTCGATTGGATGACCGTCCAGAAGTAGCTGGAAGTCCGCGTACTGGATCCGTCCTTCGAAGACCTTTCGACCATAATCGGGCGGCTTTGGTGCTACAGAGGGCCCATTGTCTGTTCGATTGATATTCAATGACTCCATTGCTGCGTTCTCCCTCCAAACGGATGATTGCCGAAAGCGGCCTATGCGGCCGCGTCGGCGGAATCGCTGGGGTCGTAATTCTTCTGGATTGTCCAGATTCGGAAGGCAGAGGAGAATGCGGCCAGAGCCCTGGAGCGATCCTGGTCGGACCAGATCTTGCTGAAGTAGCGTCCAGGTTGGTTCTTGTCCATGACCAGGCTGGCGACGGCGTCAATGGTCATCATTTCCTGATGCTCCATGGCCTCTGCGTATGCAGACATCTGATAGCACCATTCTTCGTAGAAGTTGGGCTTGGGCTGGCCTTTCTTGTCGTCTTTCACATACTGGCTCTTTATATCTGCCAGGACGGTTCCTATGCCCGGAATCTCAAGAAGAAGGTCCGCAGTGCCCGCGTATCCTTCGGCGACCACGACCTTTTCAGATGCCAGTATCCGGGCGTCCGTCTCCCGGAGCCATCGCCTGAAAGCGACTACGTGGCGAGCCACGGTTCGGAATTCCGGTGAGAGCTCTCCGGTTTTTGCGAAGTGTTCAATGGCCGCATGAATCTGCTTTCCGGTGTCCGCTGCGCTGCTGGCCTCGGATTCCATATCCTCAACCACTCGCTTTGCGAAGTCTTCCGTCGGTTCATCCTTCTTACGGGGGAGGGTAAGGGAAGCCATGATAGCCTGCTCCAGCTTCCAGGACTCCAGCCCCGGCTTGGCCACAACCTTCAGTACCGTGGTAACCGATGGCAGAAGGCCAAGTTTTCGAGCGTCAGCCAAAGTGGTTGGCTTTCGGTCCTTCCGCTTTTTGTCGGCATAGGGAACGGTATGCATCGGCTCGCCGTCCCGCGTATACCAGTGGGCATCGCTTTTCCTCTGGATCAGACTCATTTGGCACCTCCAGCAGGCGCGAATAGCCCCAGACCAGGTTCTTCAGAGGGTTCTACTGCATGGGACTGCTCTTCCTGTTCCTCGGAGTCACCCGGGCGTTGCACGTTCTCCAGGGCCTGGGTCACCTGTTGGATGGCCGAGTCTGCGGCATTTAGCAGGCTCTCCTTTTCGTTTTCCGTAACGATGCCTTCCAGTTTCTGCTCGATGTAGCTTCGGATTCGTTGTAGGCGTTCCAGATCAAGTTCGCCCATGGCCTCTTCGATACCATTGTTTGCCCTGATGAACGTTTCGGAAGGCTCGGATTGAGGTGCTTCCGGCGCCTCATTAATGGTCTTTTCCGTACGGCCAGAGCCAAATCCTTCGCCGAAATCCATTACTTCTTCGGGAACATAGAGGCCTTCGGCGACCTCCGGTGCGAGTGCCTTTACACCTTCGGAAATTACCCGGGCGGAAAGCATTTGCCTCGGATACATCTTCCAGTTCTGCTTGTCCGTAAGACCCGCCTTTTGTGCCATCTCCATCGTCCATTTGATTGTGATGACATTCCCCTGGCGGTCTGCGAACTCGGCCTCGCATACGCGATCGTCTCTCCGGATCCATCGCACCTGGTTTCCGGCCTTCTTGAAGTCTGCCAGCATTGTCTGGCTCTTTAATGCCGGTCGCCCCTGGATGATGTCATAACGCTGCACTGCCTTCATCGGGTGCATGCCCGATGCCTGGCAAAGAAGCATCAACGCCATGGCCTGAGACTGGTCTTTCATCCCAAACAGGCCGGATTTCACTATTGTGTGGGCCATCTTTTCGAGCTCCGGCAGCGAATACTGCGCCGGAAGCTCGGGCGACTGGTCCTGTCGCATTGCTATGTCTTTCTCGGACATACACTCCCTCCAAATTCTAAAGTCACGCAGCGGAAACGCTACGGTCTGTATGTATCGATCAACTGCTGTGATTCTCGAAGATCCGGCTCCAGGCACTTCCGGCACTTGTCGTACTGGTAGAGCTTTACTCCCTTCGCCCCGCACCCGGCGCAATGCGGTTCTGCAATGGCGGACTCCAGCATATCCTGGAAGCCCGTTCCTCCGCCCGCCGAAGGGGCCGGTGCGATTGCAGGTGGTGCGGTCATTCTTTCAGTGCTCGTTACGATCATGGTTTCCCTCCTTTGACTCGATGGCATTGAGCGTTTTGCTTCTGTAGCTCTCCTGATCTTGTAGCGGTAGAATAGGGCATTCGCTTGCCGGGTCATGCTCCAGCACCGAATCGATCACTCCGAATCGGACCTGTGCGAGGACCGTTGGGTGGTGACACTGGATCGAGATATAGGCATCGTGGATGTGATGCTCCAGCCGGACATGCGGGCAGTGGTAGCAATGGCTGCAGTCCTCTCGGGCAAGATAGGCGCGAGTCCATTTGTCCAGGGCACCAAGGGCCTTCTCATGTGCCCGATCGTGCTGGGTGGCCAGTGCTTTATGCATTGCAGGCCTCCGGTTCATCGTCGCCGTAACGACGGTGGTGGATCGAAACCAGTGATGCGGTCACGATGTAGAATAGGCCCGGGTGCTTGGACTCCAGCCGTTCCCTGCTGTTATCAAGAACCTGCAGGATGTAGTCCGGGGCGAAAATGCCGATCATGGCCAGGTATTCCAGCCAGAGTGTTGTGTGCTCCGGTCTTACGACCTGCCCATATCGCTTGATCTCCGGGCGCATGCGTTCTGCCAGAGCAGGGGATAGCTGGAGGCCTTCCTGGTATTCCAGATACAGGGCCGACGAAGCCATGTTCTCTTCTTCCGCTTCCAGGTTTCCTTCAAGTCCAAGCAGGGTCCGTGCACTCATAACAGGCCCTCCCGTTTTAGGAGTTTCCGTATTCCGTCGACGCCCCGCTGGTAGACTCGGGTTCTATACGTGACCCCGGTTTCACCGTCCTTCTTCGGGTATTGCTGCTCCACGACTCGGAACCATCCGAGTTCGATATACTGCTGGCAGGGGAGGTTGTCGGATTTCAGGACCTTTTGTCTTCGCAGGAACTGGAAGAGCTTGTTTGGCCCCAGGCCCGGCACCTGAAGGTTTTTGGCCACGTCGCCGATGAGAAGGGTGTCTTTGGAATCTATGATGGCATCGTAAAACTCAACCTTCGGTTGCTGCTGCTCGATCTTGCGCTGGAAATCGGCGGCCAACTGCAGGGCATCGGCGAACGATTGAGGAACCTGATACCCACCCGTTTTACGGATCTGAGGAAGAACTTCGTGAGTCACCCAGCGTTTGAAAGCGCGCGCCTCTGCCAGATTGCTCCTCAAGATCAATGAATACAGTCCTGGCTCGTTTATGACCTGGATGTTTTGAAGTCCGCCGCGGGTGTAAACTTTAGTGACACCCTTTTCGTCAGCGTCCAGACGCTGCAAAGCCATGCGGCTGTTTGTATGTTTTAATGCCTGGCAAACATCGGTGGCGATCCACCATGGCTCACCGTTTCGAATCACCACTCGAACCGGGTTTTTGCCGAACTCGAAAACATGCGGTTTTTGCTCTGGCTGAACCGGGGTCAGGGTTGTCTGACTGCTCATCGCGCTACCTCCTGTGGTTGAATAAGGCAGACTGCGATATCGACTCCTTTCGCCCGCCCATGCCCCTGAACACAGTCTACCAGCTCCTGGAATTGCTCATCTTCCCAGACTGAAGGTGAATCTATGCCGACGATAGAGGTGCTCGGCTTTTCTGGTATATATTCAATCCATGACCGGGTCGGGTAGTGATGCTCGATGTGATCTCGGATCGCTTCTGGATCCCGGCTCAGGACCGCATTGGCCAGGTAGAACTCTTCTGCCAGTGTCACCGCTCCACCTCCAGAACCTGGATTCCGAGGTCGGACGGAGTGACGCCGAAGTCAGCTTCGAGGGCTCGGATCGCGCGGTAGGTTTCGGTACCTTTGAATGCGTATTTTGGGCGCCGATAGAAAAGCCTTGTCAGGATTGGATTGCGCAGGTTGTGCTTGCGGCACCATGGCCGAATGGTCCCATGTTCCCGGATTATTCGGGCCTTGACTTCATTTCCCGAAATGATTTCTGCTTGTGTTTTATTTTTGCTCATGGTATTGCCCTGATTCGGTCGATGTTGTCTGTAGACAACAGATGGTGTCAGAGGGCACAATTTCAAGCTAAAAATTGTCGGAGGACAACTTTTTGACAGATTCTGAGTTACAAGAACGGATTTTGACAGAAACAGGGATGAAATACGCCGAGCTGGCTGATGCACTGAGTTTCAATCGAGCGCATATATCTCATGTGAAGTCTGGGAAAAAGGCGATTCTGGCCGAATACAAGATGCGCTGCGTAGAGCGACTCCGCCGACCAGGATACCGTTTCAATATTTTCTGGTTTGAGGATCCTGAGAAGCACCCGTTCTGGGTGCCGGAGGACTACTGGCTGAACCAATTCGATCCGGAATTCCAGGTTCTTGCCCAGATGAAGCCTGATTTCATGGAGGCTCTAAAGCGTGTGGCGCGGCTGCCTCCGGAAAAACAGGAGCGATGGCTCAATATGGCCCGGGACTTGTTCAATCTGGGAGAGGGGTAAGCGGAAGAAGAAACCCGTGGCAGGATTGTCCTACGGGTCGGTTATAGAAGAATTTGAAAAGTTGTGGAAAACGTGTGTAAACGTTTGTGTAGTGTCTCTCTCGGATCCTACGATGTGCCGATCAGATAAAGAGAGGGCGCTCCATGGACTTGGAAGACTACGCAGAGAAAATGGAACAACTTATAGCATTACTGGAAGAATTGGAGGCGGAAACCGCCAGGGAAGCGGAAAACGGACGGCAAGCGGAGAGGAGCAAGGGGGTCTTGGATATGGCCAGGGGCCTCCTCGGGCTGGCCGGTGAGGATTAAGCCTTCTTTCTGGGCGGTCTCCAGGCCAGAATATGAGCTTGAAATCCTGGGGAATTCTTGGTTTCGTACCGAAATAGAGGGTGAAGCGCATCTATAGGAAGGTTATCGTGGGAGATCTCAAGCCAGACACATTTCTTCTCCTCAAAGGGGACGGCCTCTCTCCTGAGAGCGTACCTCTGGATGTATTAACAAAGCTCCTCGAGGCCTTTCGGAGCCTTTATCGTGGACTCCCTGCTGATCCACAGACGGGCGACCCTTTCTACGTTAGCTTGGTTGAAATCAAGAGCGGCAGTTCTGGCTACGGATTTGCGTTCCACGATCCAGACCTTGGGAAAAGGCGGACCGCCCTCCTGACGACTGCGATTCGCGAGAAGGATGCGACCGCGCTTCCTCCGGAATTAATCAAACCAGCAAAGACCTTTTTTCGTACGGTGCAGAAGGATTTGGGCTACAGAGTAGAATGGTACATGGCTGGCCAAAAAAGCCCGGAAGTTAGCCTAGACCCAACAGACATGGTCGCCTTTCCGGAATCTGGTCGAGTCCGGGGGCATACCACCATCCGATGCAAGGTAATAAAGGCTGGCGGAGTGAGATCCACAGTTTCTATTTCGATCCCGGGACATTCCAGACCACTAACTTGCCAAATTACTCGTGAGCTTGCCGAGGAGTTTGGCCAGAACCTCTACAGGACAGTAGATGTTCAGGGTATAGGAGAATGGACAACTGACACTATCGAATTGGTGAGCTTTGTTCCCGATGCCTTTTCGCAAGTTCCCGATAGCGATTTTCACAAGGCGCTCAAGACCTTGCGTTCGATACATACTAAAGAAATGAAAAGAATGGCAAACACTAACGGGCTTACCCTGCTCGAAACTACAAGTCGGATTCGTTCTGGGCTGCCGATTGATGAAAAGGAAGCCTAATTGTGGACCCGGTTGTTCTGGATACGAATATTCTCGTTTTTGCCATTGAAGGTCCATCGGAGCCAAACCAGGACACAGATCTGAAGCAGCGCGCAGAACTCCTGGTTGAGAAAGAATTAGAGAAAGAATCTCGAGTGTTGCTGCCTACTATTTGTCTGGCAGAGCTCTTGGCGCATAATCAGCGCAATCGAAGCAAAGCGCTGGAAGCATATACGCGTCTAGGATTGGAAATACGGTCATTTGATACTCCGGCTGCCATGCATTATGGCAGACTATACAAAGCAGCGCTAGCAGAGCGGAAGTCGGCTTCTCCTTCCACTCGAGCGATTCTAGGCAACGATGCGCTTATTGCCGCCACGGCACTCGCCAGCGGTGCAAGCAGAATTTATTCCCACAACACCAAGGACTTTAGGAAATGGGTAAAAAACTTGGGAGACACGTTGGCAGTGCTAGACATCCCACCACTGGCTGCACTCGTAAGCCCCGGGGATCCTGATCAGCTCATCCTTTCACAAGCGGAAGGTTTGGAGCCTTAGTTTACCCGTACACCTAGCATTGTCGCTGACTGGAACGAGACATAACCTACATTATCGGAAGTTGTTGTATTTGAACCTTCCTCGCAGTTTTGATGCGAAGCCCACCCGCAACAATACCTCCAAACATTTACCGCTTGACTCATGCCTGTTTTGGCGGGTAATAACTCCACCTCATTAATGGAGATCAGCTATGAAATTAACATATTTAGGTATATTGGTAATACTTTTGTTTTCAGGGTGCACCGTTTTTCGGACCGCTAAAGCAGAGCTTGGCTCTCGCACAAATGCCCCTATTAGCGAAATGCGCACTTTGAACGTTTGTCCGTCCGAATCGGCTCTACTCGAGAGGAAATGCCAGCCAAACAAAGAGACATGGCATTGGGCCGCAGGGGGGACGAATGAAAGATCTCTGAAGGACGACAAATGGCGACCGATACTAACGGAATGGTCGAAGTTGAACAAGACAGAAAACCTGGGCCTGGACAATAATGAGCTCAGGGAAAAAGCTTACACTTCCTACATCGCCAGCCTCTACCTATACTACCCGGTGAATTACCCCTGGTATTCTTGGGTGGTCAGGGGCCGCCCAGAAATGATGACCGTTTCGCCAGCATTGCTGAGGGAATTATCCACCGATGAGGACGGGCCGGGCGAGCCCACTAAAGCGGGGACAAATCTGTCGGAACTAATGGAGGCCGTCGATTTGGGAGGAACCCCGGATTACGTCGAAATTGATGTCTTTGTGAAAATACAAATCATTAATAAGATTGTTTCAGAGATCATGAGTAGCATAGATGAAGGGCAGTTGGCGGGCGGCGTAACGCTGGAGAACTTAGAGGTCAGCCTCAAAGCAAATTTGGACGATGAACTAAACGCAAGCAGCTTCGGCACGCTTCAGATCGAGTACGTTAGGATCGCAACCAAAGGTAATAGCGAATATAGTATAAAGGAAAGTTGGGCAGCTTGCAGACTGTATTCCTCCTACCTTGAAGGGGCACCATACATCAAGTCTGTGAATGGATGGTTTGTTCAGGGATCAAGCTCTATCGACTCCGAGACGAGCAAACAAGAGATTGAGGCAGCCATTGGCTCTGCTATAGAAGCTAGTATCAAGGAACTTGAATTAGGTCCCGAAGTGGGCAACGCCTTAAAAGGACTGAAGGGGCAATTTGACATCAAGTATGTCAGAAAAACCGTAAAGGATGTTGTGGGATCTGCCTACACAACTCAGAATCCCGTATTCATCCCACTCCATATAGAGATCGTGGATTTTAACGAGAAGCTTCTCGGGGTGATCAAAGAGCGTTGCAATCCAACCTCAGGAACACCGGAGAAATAGATACGCTCGCGGGGGTGTCGTGGAGGATTTCGGAGTCACCATGGCATCCCCCCTCCCCTGTCACGCGGCTAACAGCCGAGATGTGCCGGGGTGCAATTGAATCCGACCGCCTAGCCCAAGATTACCACTCAGTATCCAGATTCCGCATTCCGATTGGTGCGGGCAAAAGGATTGAATATCGGTGGACCCTCATGAACTGTAGGAGCCCGCTTTACTCTTGGATCGCGAATTTAGGACCGGCAATACCGACTAGCTCCAGCTCCCTTCCCCTGGTTGATCGGTGATGGTCGCCGGAGCCCCGGCAGCATGTGCATCCGTCTGGCCGTTCACCGTTACATTGACGGTTCCCGACTTGATGAACCGCTCTACTATTGCTGCATATTCAGCATTGAATTGCTCCACCGTCTCGATATCATCCCGTTTCATTAGAGCATTCAGTTCAGATTCGAAGGTTGCTTTGTCCGCCATGGGATCCTCCTTTTGCTACGGTCCTACCTGCATGGGCTTCGAAGCTGGACCAGGGAACGATGCCTTCAGGTGTCCATGCTTGGAAGCTGGCATTTCTTCCGGAGTGCCTTTCTTCCAGGTCACTTCGCCGGTCACATCCAGATCCCCCTCTATGCGCACCTTGTCCGTCTTGATCGTAATTTCATCGCTGGAGAAATCGATCTTGAAGACCGTTTCCGTGCCCTTCTTGATTACGTACTCATCATCCTGGTAGCGGATGCTCCAGCCGGAAGGATGAAAGTCGGCAAAGTCTTCACTATCTCCGGCTCCGACGAAGCTCCCAGAGTCGGGGGATTTCTCGAATTGCTCCAGATCCTTAGAATGCTTCTCCTGTCCAGGAGTAGGATACCAGTTCACGACCACCGGGTTCTCCGGTGAGCCCCCGATGAAATCTATAAGGACTCTCTGGCCCTCCCGGAACTCTGCAAGTCGGCCCTTTGCCTCTGCGTCTATGACCGATCCCCCCGGGAGCAGCACGTTCTCCAGATAATCTCCTGTCAGCGTCTGGACATTGCACCGGAATCGACTCTTCACTTCATCGATGTACCCCCAGAGCGCCGGTGCTCCCCGGCGGGTAAGTGGACCAGCCAGCGCCTTGAGGCCGATACCAATGGGTCGTTCGTCAATCATGCCCATCAGAAGACCTCCAGGAAGAAAGTTCGATTGCCGTTTATGGAGGTCACCCCGACAAGATAGACCAGAGAATTCCCATCCTGGCGGATTCCCGTTATTCGCGTAGACCGGATCCGGGGGTCCGCCTCTATCTTTGCCAGGAGTCGGTCTATGTAACGGTCTTTGAAGAAGTTCTCCTGGACTTCCCCTATCTTTGCGGGGTTGCCAAAATCAGGATACATGGGGAGCCCGCCCTCCGGCGTATCGATCTGGTCGATCACATTGTTCATCAGTGCTGGCTCGCCCTCGACCACATCCAGATCTCCGTTCGCAGCCACGGCAAAATCCCTCTGGTCCGTAAGTGCCAGGTCTTCCCCGAGCACTCCCCGTTCAATATCGGCATTCGTCGGGCTGGCCGGTTGGGAGGCCCACACCTGGAGGTTATGCTCGTAGGGGATCTTGATAGATTCGCTTACGATGCCCTGCCCTCTTCTCTTCCGATTGTATGCGGCCAGAGCGGAACCCAGATCAGGGTCTTGCATGTACTTCTCTGCGAGCGATTCCCAGGTATCTCCGCCTATGGCTTTGTGGATGATGTACTGATTGTCTGTCGCCGCCTTCTTTATGTAGGCTTCCAGATCAATGACCGCTGTTTGCGCCTCCAGCAGTTGCTCATAGTACGGTATTTCTATCAACGATTCGAAGTTCGATTCCGGGGTTGCCGCATAGGATTCCAGTGGCTGGTTGGGAGAGACGGTAATCAGTCCGAGTTCATCCATGGCGGCCTGAATTTCCTGGGCCATTTCCCGGAGACGGCGCTGGAACTCGGCTCTCGCAGAATTGGCCTTCTGAATTGCATTTTGTTCTTCTGGCTCTTCCCGAAAGCCCCGACCCACGTTGGCAAACGCTTCGGTGAAGTTGTTGGAAGCCAGACGGCCATCGCTTGAAAAGACTCCCCGCATCGTATCCCAGGAATTCTGGAGCTCGGTTCCTATCCGGGAAAGGTTCTTGAAGGCACCCGACATTCTGAGGAACCGGCCTGATAGCTCTGTAGGGAAGTTGACGATGTCCTTCAAGTCCTGCATGACCCCGCCGATTCCAGCTTCAAAATTTGCATTGAAGTACCTTTCGAGCTTGTTGGGCAGCTCGAAAGCAGTGTCCTTTTCGTCCTGTATGACGACCAATCCGATTTCCCACTTGTATGTGTTCGTATCCTGAGTGCTTCGGGAAATCTTGAAGCCATCGGGCTGCACTACCACTTCTACATGGCGCCGCCTTGCGTAATCGTGGAACATTAACGCAAAGTTGGAATAGCTGAACGGGTCTTTCTTCTCCTTGAATTTTGTGAGAATTGCGGCTGCCTGCTTATCTTCCGGTTCATAGAGAATCTTCTCATCCCATACCCCGGACATGATTGCCAGGAAATCAAAGAACTCCATTTCACCGGACCGGAGTCCCCCCATCCCGGGGACCGGAATGACTCTTTCCATGTAACCAACCGAGCGATCGTATAGCTTTTTTGCTGTCCCCGAGTAATCAGTAACGAGCCCCTTTGCATCGTCATAGATTGACTTGGCACCTTCAGTAACATCGCCGAATCCCAGGCCTTCCTCTCCATCATCGAAACGATCCAGGAAGGATCCGCCTTCGGAGCCCTGGGGCGGTCGAGCCAGAAAGTGAATGTGAAACTCGCCTTCCAGGGAAAGTATGTTATTGTCCGGGCCGTAATCCACCGTGGAGGACCCGCGATGACCGAAGGTGGGCATTGTGCGGACTCGAAACTTGTATTGCTCGGAGTAGCGGACTGGCCCGTTCAATAGGAAATATTCTCCCAGGGTTTCACTGGAAGGCTGTCCGTTGTCCTTTCGGGATCTGAGTTCGAATGAGAACAGATTCTCGGCCACGGATTGAGTCTATAGTTGCAGGCTCCATCGGTCCACGCAGCGAGCCGTTTGCCCGATGAGAATATAGCGTATTATTATCGGGCGCAATGGCGCTGAGCAGATATATCCCGCGTGCGGACGTAGAATACCGCCAGGCACTCGTCAACTACCTGATCTCCAGAGCTTCGCGCCTGAGCAATTTCGGTCCCGGATCCCGCATTGGCTCATTGCTGGAAGGTATAGCCATCGTCCTGGCCCGAGGTGACCGGGAAACACTCCAGGGCTTTGAGGCTGAAGCGGTAAATGCCGTCTATGAAGTGTTTGGCTTTCCCCTTCTCCCGGGGCTAAAGGCAACCGGACTGCTCCGCCTGGAGAAATCCGGACATACCCAGGCGATCAATTATCCGATCTTTACGATCGACCTTTTTGGTCTGCGCTTTGAAACCGTGGAACCTATTACCCTTCCCGTGGGCCAGAATGTGGTTCTGGTAGAAGCCCGGGCCATAGAACCGGGCGTTTCCGGAAATATTCGCGCCGGGGAGATCGATACCCTGGATGGTCGTGGAACGATATCCCCTCAGATCGAACCCGGAACTCGGGTCTGGAATCCGGCCCCTTTTGAGGGAGGCACCCAGCTTGAGACGGAGGAATCGCGAGCTGGTCGATTCAGGGATTTCATCAACAACCTGGGCCGTAGCACCCTGCGGGGTATATACAATGCGGTCATTTCTATCCCCGGTGTGGCCGGCGCCGTAGTAAACGACAACATCAACCCTATTTCTCTTCTGCCTCAGACCGGATGGGTCAATGTCTATGTGTCGGATGGAACCTCGAGCCCTCCACAATCGTTGCTTGATGAAGTGAAGAAGGTAGTCGTTGGCGAACTGCACCATCCAGACTACCTGGGGTATGCGGCGGGTGGGGCCAGAGTCTACGTTGGCTCGGTTGAGGTGACGGCCGTTAATGTATCCTATGAATACGTCCTTGTAGAAGGAAGCTCCCTGACAGACCAGGAAGCGGAAGAGAAAATTGAGCAGGCGGCCATCGGATACATCAACTCCCTTCCCATCGGCCAGGACGTGCTCTTCGAAACTCTTCAGGCCCGGATGCTCACGGCTCATCCAGATATCCTGAGATTGAATCTACTGTCTCCAGGATCAGATGTCGTGATTCAAGATCAAGACCTCCCCCGAATAGGAGGTGCATCCGGGGGAACCATATCGGGAACGGCGCTGCCCCGGGAGGTCCCCGAGTGAGCGAAATCTTCCAGCTACTGCCCTTCTTTAATCAAACCGGTCCCGTGTTTCGGGATCTGGTCGGCGATCCGAACAGGAATGAACTGGATCCGGTCCAGGCAATCAATGATATCAACAAGGGAGCCATTGAAAACAGTATCGAATGGCACCTCCGCTTCCAACGGCGGGCCGTGCATGAAGTGGATCTTCGGAATGCGCGGGGAATATTTCTACGAAAGTGGGCAGATATCTATGGGATCCCCCGCCCCCCATCGATGTCGGATGAAGACTTCATCGGCTACATGATTGGTCGCATCCTCTCCGTAAGCTCAGCCCGACCGGCACTGGTGAGCATCTTTCCTGAGCCAAAGTATCAGGTCTTCGGCTGCGCACAGGTCGGGGCATTCCTGGATGTTTGTTACTACAATGTGGGTGTTCAAGACCCCAAGAAGACGAAAGTTCGCATGGCGAGCTCAGTTCTTACGTTCGGCACCAATTCGATCTATGTCTACGTAAAGGATCCGGACCATATCGGCTCCGAGATTAAGAAGAAGTTATATGATACCCTGGCCGCCGGTTTCGCGGTCTACGCAGGAGTCTATTGATGACAACGGTGGAAATCCCCTCTCAAGATAATGAAGTTAAGATCCTCTATGTGGAACCGCTCAGAAGGATTGAGTCTGAGGACATTAACACGGCGACCGGAGTGAACTTCGAGGGTTCTCAGCTTAAAATCGCAACCCTGGTTGCAAGAGCGATCCTTGGCAAGGATCTAACGGATACCTGCTATCTGGGATTCAAGCCACCTTCATTTACATCTACGGAAATAACCGTTCAGCGTGGTGTCATTATCACGGAAGAGGCAGTCTTTCAAATAGCCCCGACCACTTTGACGCCTACTCCGGAAGCCCACTATGGCATCTATGAATGCGAATTTGTGGAAGAGATTGTGGACGAGGAGGCCCGGGACTTCTGGAACGCTGCCACAGAGGAAGCGGATCCTGCCATGAGCCCGACCCGAAAAAGATTCGGGATCAAAGTCTACGAGAAATACAATACGTCGGCCAGCTACCCGGCTGTCACCCCGGGCCGGTTTGAGCTTTTAAGATATCAAAAGCTGGCCGCATTTCAGGCGATTGACGATGTCCAGCTCCAGATCCAGACGGACTTTGATCTGATTACCGTGACCGACAATATTTCCCAGCTTTTCAGCGAACTATCAACGGAAATAGCAGAACGGCAGTCAGCGGATGATCTGAAAAACTTTATCAGAACAAGCATTCCCGGTCCTCCAGGAAACCAGGTATTTTTCCGGCAGGATGGAAATTATCTCTACTGGTCTAACGATGGGAGTACCTGGCGCCCTTTCGCATAACGCCCTCGTCTGGCCCGGTGGCGGGCGGGGGCTTCAACGGGCATTGGGAGGGCAATGTCAGTACAGCCAGATACGATGTGTTTCCGCAGGGAGCCTATAGCGTCGGCGATCAATGGTTCGCGGTGGACAGTCAGTTCGATGCCGGAGGCTCCTCTGTTCGTTGCCAGGAAACCGGGTTTGGATACGGAGGGTGTCTTCTCGGCTGCTGCCCCGGTGGGGGCGATCCTTTTTTGGGGTGCTTCCGTTGTAGTGTAACCCTTCCGGATGGCGTAGAATACTGCAATGTTCAAGGTCTTCAGCCTTTTAAGGGATGGTACTTTGAGTCGAGAGCATGTGGCCTCGGATGCGAAAGCAATTTCTATAAGCTCTGCTACAACCCGGATTGGAAAACGCGCTATAATGTATACGAATATCGTCCTGCCGAATGGCAGGAATTGAACGGGATCGAGTTCGACCCCACGAACCCAATGCACGGATGGGTCTTTCGGTACCAGTCCGTGGTGGATGGCCTTGTTTATTCATAGGCGTATTTCAAATACTTGATTTTGGAATCCGGTGATGCCGGGAAAAGGAGAGAAAAATGAACGAATCACAGATATTTCAATATATGAGCCAGATGGTTTTCAATGCCACGGCCAAGGGCCAGACCCGCGAAAAGGCTCTGGAGCAGGCCGAGGAAACCGTTTCCGGCATAGTCGACACATCGAAGAAGCTGGCCTCAGAGCTTGATTCAGAGGAGCTTGGCGAAAGCCAGATCTTCCAGTACATGAGCCAACTGGTCTTTAATGATGTGATGAAGGGTAAGGACAGAGAAACGGCCCTGAAGGATGCAGCCAAAACAGTGAAGGCGATTGCAACGAAGACGAAAGCCCTGGCGGCCAAAGCACAGCCGAAAGAATAATCATGGCCTGCGGCAAGTGCGGCAGTTCTCCACCTGTGATTGCAGCCGAATCCGGAGATTGTCGAAAGAACACAACGGCACCCATCCCAGAAGGGTTCAGAGATAGGCGGAATGAACGTCTTGCAATCTGCCTGGAGTGCCCGGCATTGAAGCGATACGTCAAAATCTCGAAGATGGAACAATGCGGACTCTGCGCTTGTTTCGTTCGGGCCAAGACTGCGGTTCCATGGGAGAGGTGCCCGGCGGGCTTCTGGAAGTAGCTGATGGCGTTTATATCACCCAGAGTTCGACTTATCGCTTACCGCCCCTTTGATAGAGAGCCAGTGGAGGTGCCTCTGGATCCGATTACAAAGATCAGCTCCAGTCGAGGCTTCGGTCCGGGATCAATCAGTCTGACCTTTACTCGTGGCGTGGCCCCGGGAGAAATCCGGAAGGTCATGGATCTCCTGACGGATCAGACCGTGGTCCAACTCCAGGTGAAGCGCAAGCCGGGGGATGAATGGAGACAATTAAATCTCTGCCATGTCAGCTCCGCGTCGACAACCATTCATGCGAAGGGTGAAGAATCCTGGAGTCCGGAACTGGTTACACTGGACGGAAAGCTCCAGAACCAGGTCTATTTCATTTCGTTACCCAACGGAGCAAAGAAGCTCACTCCGGAGGAGGCTGCGGGCTTGCCGGAGGGGTCATTCCCCAGGGCTTTAATGCAGTTCGGAGAGTCCTTCAAGGGTGGAGTAAAGTCGCTGAAGCGCCTGATTGAAAACTTCTGGGATGAGATTATAGTAACGCTCATGAACCCGGAGCAGTATGGCACACGGACCGTGGTTTTCGGAGGGAAACGGCTTGCAGGTCCGGTCGGTTCCGACGATGCGCTGTCGACTTTGAAAGTGTTTTCTACTCCCTCCTACACCGAGCAGTTCATCTCATTCTTTAGCTTCCTGAATCAGATATCCATTGGGAATAGCCCCAATTTCTACCAGATCATTTCAAGTCTGGCCACCGCCCCGCTGTATGAGTGGTTTTTCGATCCACTCCAGGGAAGCGGGGTGCTCGACGAAGAATCAAAATACACGGTCAAGAATTCGCAGGGACTATTTATCTTCCGCAAGACCCCCTTTTTCGATATGTTCGACCAGTCCGGCAAATGGATCGAGCCGGCGGAAACAATTACGGACATCCACCAGTTGAATTACGGCCACAAAGACTCGGACATATACACCGGTGTGCATGTTGGGCTGACGGCCTTTGATCTCGGGGCCAATGCAATCGTTTTCAAACCGAAATGGTCCGGGCTCCTGGGGGCTACCCATGGCCATCGTCCACTCCAGATAAAGATGGATGGCATCAAACCGGGCGATATGGAACCGGATCAAATTACAGACGCACTCTCGAAGATCCAGGACAGGCTATTTGCGATATTCTGCGACAGTGAAGTGCCACGCCGCAATGCCAGCGTCTCGGCGAACTGTACTTTCGATTTCTTCCGGGTGGGACAATCCTACAAAATAGAAACTCCGAAATCCGCAAAAAAGGATTACGGCTCCTATGGTTATGTAACCCAGGTCAAGGACACATTCAGCATTCAGGAAGCCGAAGCCTCCAGCAGCGTATCCCTGAAATGGATTGATCGCCTATCCGGAATTCCTTCCGAGCCTTGACCGATTCCAGAGTTGGAGGGCACTCTAACGGATGCCATACATCGGGCCATATATCCCGGAGGACTACGAGATAGAAGAAATGTTTGCTCAGCTTACCCTTGCCAGAGGGGAAGTCTCATACAATGCAACAAACGTTGCCGTTGGAGACGCCCTGCCTAATGATTCGGTTATTGTTGCCTTATGTGTCCGCGTAGAAACGCCCTGGGACGTGCCCGCCAGCATGACAATCGGCAATAACAGCGATTCAGACCTCTATGCGGACGCGGATTCAATCGACCTGAATCAAGAGGGGCTCTACATGATCGATGTTTACGGGATTACCCTTGGCACATCAACAATCAACGCTTACATAAACGCTCCTGGTGCAGTAATCGGTAAGGCTACCGTCTTTGCCGTGGTACGCGTCGGATAATCCGGGATCTTGCCCGATAGTAAAAAACCAGCCCAAATGCAGGCATGGAATTTACCCATCCCTGTCATATTATCAAAGCCGAAGAGAATTCCGGACGGCTAAAAGTTCTGATTCGAGCCTCCACTGAAGGAGAAGACCGGCACGGCGAGCGTGTCCTAAAGAGCGCGTTTGCAGACCCGGATATGCAACGGTCTTTTTCCAGGGAAGGCTACTACGACTACAACCACATAACAGATATTCTGGACAAACAGATGAAAGGTGTCTCCGGCACCGAACTTGTGGAACTGCAGAAGGCCAAAGCAAGGGCGATCATTGGATATCCGGATCCCGACAAGTCGTTGTTTGTCGGGGATGATGGCGTTTATTCCCAGGGGTATCTATTCGCAGATAATGAATACGTCCAGGAAATCCGCAAGGGTCTTGAATCCGGCTGGTCTGGCTGGGGGGCTTCGATCTCCGGTTTTGCGAGCCCCGCGGACCTGGAAGGCAACACTTTCAAGAAGATTGGTCTGAAGAAGATCGCAATCGCCCCGCTCCAGGAAGTCATCAATCCGGATACAAGTGTTCAACTGGCCAAGTCGAAGCTCGTTCAGGTGATAAAGGCCGGTGAGGACTACTACACCGAAGAGCAGACGGGCGCAACCGACACCTTGCCCGATACAGAAATCCGTGACCAGATAATTCAGGATCTACAGATGCAGGTCGGTCGGCTCACGCGATTGGTCCTTTCGCAACCTTCCATGCAGGAAGCTATCGCTCGTGAAGTGGTGGATGCGATCAAATGCGGCACCCTGCCCCTGCAACACGATCCCATAGTCAGCTTTTTGACCGATAGCTTTGGCTTTGATACGGATTTAGCCAAGCAAGTCGCCAACGGCGTACTGCTAACAGGTAACTTCGGAGCGGCATAGCTCCTGAGAGTCCAGAGAAGAGGAGACACTGAACTTATGAAATGGGCAGAAGAATTAATTGGAAAGATTCAATCTTTAAGCGTTCGCAAAGCGGACGATCCGACCTCCGGCGATAAAGGCGGCGGATCCATCGAGGATCTGGCAATGGAGGCCGCGAACAAAATGGAGAACGGCGAAATTGAACCGGATGCAGATTCCGCTAAGGACTTCCTGGTATCTAACGGTGTCGACGAATCTGAGGCCGGAGATTTTGCCAGAGATATCATAGATGCCTATTTCTCCGAGGATGATCCAAAATCCGGAGAAGGCGACGGGTCCGGGGACAAAGGAGACGTCAACAAGTCAAAGGATCCGACCCAGGATGAAGCCAATTCGGACCAGATCCCCATTCAGAAGTCCATGGAGCGAATCGAAGAGGCCCTGAGTGTTCTCGGTTATGGCCTTACTCATATCCTGGACGAGCTGCAGGCAACCCGCAAGGAGAATGCTGTCCTGAAAAGCCAGGTGGATGAATACCTCGGCAAGCCAGTTCGCAAGAGTACGGTTGAGCAAGTGGCCCCCGGTGCTGGCCAGGAGAGCGGCAGATCCACCTCCGAAACAAAGACCCTGATTCTGAAAGGAGTCCAGGCCGGTGAGCTTACCACTGAAGACATGACTGCCTTCGAAGTGGGTCGAGTGCTCACCGACAAAGCAAAGCATTACATCAATAAGGCAGGAGCCTGATCCCTGAAAGCGCGACAACAGAGAGGATAGAAATGAGAGAACTTAACGAACTACTGGAGATTAAGAAGGCCTTTGAGGCCAATCCGGGGATTACTGATGTGGCCGAGCTCTTTGACGGCCCGGCGCTCAGTATGCAATACATCGATGGAACCATGTCTTCCATCGTTGCAAGCGATGTTGACTTCGCTTTCCTGAATAAGCTGCCGAAACGATCGGTGGACCAGACCATTGCCGAATACAACAAAATGAAGAGCCACGGAGACTCTCCGTATCGCACTTCTTTCGTTGGGCAATCAGAGGATCCCCACTTCGCTGACGCATACCTGAAAAGAAAGTTCGATGAAATGGCGTACCTTTCTGAAGGGTTCACATATAACCGCGTAATTGCCCGAACCAGGAACACAAACGACCCGGAAATGGTATCGTCCACGTCCGCCATGCGCCGGATGCTCACTTCCCTGTCCCGGGGCCTCTGGAATGGTGACCGTGACGCTCTATCCGTTGAAATGGACGGAATCGTTAAGAAGGTCTCTTCACTGGGCTCGGACTTCGTTTACGATTGTCGTGGCCAGCTACCCGGTGCCGACGTAATCCAGCATTTTGCAGCTCAGATCCGAAGTAGATATTTCGGACTGGCCAACGAATTCCACATGGCCGTCGGTTCCAAGAACCTGTTTGATCAGGCAGACCTCGGTGATAAGCAGTATATTTTCCTGGATGGCCAGAATGCCGGTGCAGGTCTGTATGCCAGCCGAGTTGTGGAGGGCCAGAAGGCTTCCTTCGCACTGAACAACAAGATTCAGTATGTACCGGATCTGTGGATCGATGAAAGCAATTTCGGCGTTCCAATGGACTATGACCGGTCCACCGACTCCGTGGTCGAAAAGGCCGTAGGTGAAGCTCCTCCGGATACCCCTGCTCTGGCGGTCGCTGCTCAGGCTCCGTCCGTACCCGGCTCCAAATGGGAGGCTGGAGACGTTGGCACCGTAGCATACCGTGTGGCCGCTGTAGGCCCTAAAGGTGCTTCTCAGGCCACAACCTCACAATCCGCCACAGTAGCCGCAAATGGAGCCGTGGAACTGACCATCACTCCGGCTGCAGGAGGCAACTTCGCAGAGGCATTCCTGATCTTCCGTGAGACAGCTCCTGGCAACGGAGATTTCCGCAAGATTGCCCGTGTAAAGCGTGCAACCAGCGGTGACACTACCTTTGTGGACGTAAATGAGACAATCCCCGGAACCAGCGTCGGTGTCCTGGGCGACTTCAATAGCCGGTCCACTTCCGACGAAACCAGAACCATGGTTCTGAGTGAGCTTATGAGCCCGCTCAAAACCACATTCCCTCCGGGAGTTGGCGGCCTGCGACTGAACGTTGGCATGGTGGAGTATTTCACAACCATCCAACTCTTCGCCGAAGAGAAGTTCGTCGTATTCAAGAACATGCCAGTTATCTAATCTTCCCGGCATATCACTCCCAACAAGATACCCCCGGCCCCGGCAGTTTGCCGGGGCTTTTTTTGAGCCATGCAACCAATCAACCTACAAAGGCTACTGGATCGCGGCGAATTCCCACAGACCGCAAAATACCTGCACAGCCTTACCAGGGCTGCTAAGGCCAAGTATGAAAGCTACATCAGGAACTTCACACCTTCCTGGTGGGGCCGAATGGCACTGTCGACCGGGCCGGGTGGCGGTGGAGGCCTATTGATTCGCAAGGTACCCGGTGGCCTGGAGATTTACTATGCGAATGCCGGAAAATACAACTACCTCGAAGTGGTAGAAAAGGGTCGAGGAACCTATGATATGAAACCAGCCCTCCTTAGATCGCCCCGGGCAAGGACGGGGAAGAATGGTCGCTATATTATTATCCCCATGACCCGAAACAAAGACGGCTCCGAAGTCAATGAGGAGAATAATACGATCCATAGTGTCGTCCGAAGGACCGGCCACTATATGGATCGAGAAGGAAAGAAGCGGATCAAATACGGGAAGGTTGAAGACCGCTCTGGCCGGGGCAATGTATATGCATTCGAGCAAGGGCCGGTGAAATCCGGAGAGATGCAGTACAGCTATGCCAAGTTCCTGACCGTCTCGGAGAATTCCTCCGGGTGGATTCAAAAACCTATCCAGGGGGCGCGCATAGAACCAGAAATCCAGAAAGAGGTGGATAAGACAGTCCGGAGGGATCCGCGACTCCAGGAGGCGATCTCCAGGGACGTCGAAAAATTCCTGACCAGGTATTTCCAGTAACCCTCTGTGCGGCACTCAGTTCCCCGATAGCCTTTTCTATGGCCTACTCGGGTGCATGAAAACCCTCCAAAAGACTCTGAATTTCATTTTCCAGTGTCTCTGGTTTGCCATCAAGGGATTGATTCCCAGAAAGATCGGCGCCGGAGATAAGATCATTCATTATGCCCCCAGACTCGTCGTTCAGTTATTACTGTCCTATCTCGTAGGCGGTCCACGTCTCTTCCTGTTCGGAGATTCGAACAGTGAGGTAATGTCCCGCTTGAAAGTGATGATCGGTTTTGACGTGGTTGCCATTTCTGGCGGTATCGGTGGATCGAGGTTGGACCAATGGGTCGATTTCTTTGAAACATGGATCGGGAAACTCGTCCTATGGCTTGTTGGCGATGCTGAAACGGTCTGCAATCTTGGCGGCAACAATGCTCTCCATCGAAAGATGAAAACGGTTCCGGAATCTGCCCGTGAACTTCATGCGATTCGCCCGGATGCCTGGATCATCTTGATACCGCCTATTCACTTCGATTTCTTTTCCTTTCTGGTTCAACCGAAACAACTCAGAAAGGATATCGAAAAAATCAACAAGGAACTACGCAAAGAGTACAAACCTCGAGTTATCGATCCAGAGCCCCTGGTGGACAAAGACGAGAACGGCGAACCGGATCCAGGTTCACTGAAGGATGCGGTACATTATGCAGACCGGCTTGTCTTTGAGATTCAGACTGTAATCGAGCTTACTGCCCTGGCCGAAGTGGACCGATAAGTCGATTGAACGTAGTATCCGGCCATGCGTCGGAAATTCCTGCAAGTGTTGAAAGAACGGATGGGGGCTGCCATGGCAGGCCCCCGCTCCAGAGCGCACCTCATTCGCAAGGTCATCACAAACCGGCGGGGCCACAAGCAAACAGTATACGTCAGGCCAGACAAGGCCGGAAGCCCACCTTCTGCCCCTCAAAAACCATCACAGTCTTCATCCTCTGTCGCGGAGGCTCGAAAGGAGTTTCAAAGAGCCGATGCCGAATTCAGTGCAGCGCTGGAAGAGGCCTATGGCAAGCAAGCGGGAGACAAGCGGTATTCTCCTGGTCCCCATCCACCTGCAGTAGAGGCTGCAAAGAAGAAACGGATGGAGGCCCAGAAGAAGTGGCATGCGGCACAAGACCAGACTCGGGCTTCAGGAAAGGATCCTCTATCCGGGGCACCTGTTGAATCCGAGCAGTCAGAAGCCTCAAACAAAGAGAAGCCGGAGCCGAGTGATGGGGAGGACAAGACAGCATCCGATTCCCCGGCAACCGCCCTCTCCTTCGTTGGTCATGATCAGATCCGGGAGCTGTCTCAGTACACAGACAAGCGCAACTACGATAGAAAGACTATCGATGGCATCAAGGCCAGCATCTTGCGGAATGGTTACAATCCGGCCTTCCCTCTCCAGGTCGATACAGACAACGGAACCTACAATATCGTTTCGGGGCACCACCGATTCACAGCGGTAAAGGAACTGGTCAGCGAAGGGAAACTACCGGACAACTTTCAGATTCCCGTCATCGTAAAGCAGTATGGAAGCAAAGGCGACCGACTTATGGCGCAAATGTCGGAGAATGTTCGCCGCACTGTCAACCCATTGGACGAGGCCCGGGCCATCGGAGAGTTAACCGAGATGGGCCACAGTGTTTCAGAAATCGCAGAAAAGACCGGAATGAATCCGGGAACTGTCCGGCGACGCAAAGCATTGACCGGGCTGCACAGTGACCTTCAAAAGCTGTTCGAGAAAAAGGACCGAAGTCTGCCCGTAGGTATCGCGGAAGCGATCGGAACTCATGGCCTGAATCCAGACGGGTCTAAAAACGCAACCATCCAGAACAAGGCCCACCGATTCTACAATGCCAACCGACATCGTGGATTCGGAGCTGCTGAAGTGATTAGCTACATGCAGGAGCTCAAGTCGCAGAACTCCGATCAAATGTGGTCCGTAGATGAAACCCGTACGGAAGCCGAGAAGCAAGCCGTCCAGAGCCTCGGTTCAGAAGAAAAGGCAAAGCGGAACACAGCGCAAATAGACAAATTCCTGGGTAGCGTACAGAATTCGTTTCAGCGCCTTCTCGGGGACTCTATTAGCTCTCTAAACGAATCTACTCTCAAAGAACTCTCTAACAGCCTCCTGGCCACGGAAGGCGAGTCCGGGTTTCGCTCAAAAATGGATCAGCTATCGACACTGATGAACGACCTGGAGACAGTCAAGCGTACTCTCGAGCAGAATTTCAATAAGATCAAAGAGGAATCATCGAACCATAGTCTCGCATTCGCCCGATCAATGGCAGTGATTGAAGCCAGCCAGGACGCCATTCATGTTCTAAAGTCGGCCCATAGAGAGACACGGGTAATCGAAAAAAGCAGATTTCTGGAAGTCCTCAAGGCCAAAGGCAAATCGGCGAGGAATCGGGCTCACCTCGTGCGCAAGGTAATAACCAACAAGAAGGGGCACAAACAGACAGTTTACGTGAACCCCAATGAAACCAACCAGGCTCAGGCGGAACAAATCGGGGAGTTCACTCTGAAACGCAGAGGGAAATTCATCGATGTCCTCGGGAATCTGTTCAAAGAATCCGGCCTGTACATGGCCTTGAATTCTCTAACCGGCAAGAAGGGGAAGCCTATCGAAGGAGAAAACGATCAGGGTAGCATTGGTGCTACTTACCCTTACTCAGTCGCCAACTATAAAAAGATCCGGGAGCAGTTGCTGGGAGTTTCCCGGGGGCCTGCCGACAACCGAGAGCAGGATTTGAGCCCTGCGGATGTCAGGAATATACCGGATGAGATAGAGTCGGAAGTCAAGGGAGATAAGGCACGATCCCTCTGGAAGCGAGCGTCCGAGCGATTCCCGAACCTGGATGCCGGAACTTTTGTGGATCATCTGGTTGAGTATTTGCTCCACCGTGACAAATACGAAGACCTTTTTTCGCAACAGAGCCTCTTCCAGGAGCCATCGGAAACTCCGGCGAACTCTGCAAAGGACTCGGGCTCGAAAGGAACGGTTAGCACTCCGAACCCAGCACCGTTCCGGAAAGACTTGCTTCGCTTCATCCATGAGCAATGGTCCGAATCGATCCAGAGCGATCCTCGTTCAATAGAGAAGGCTGAAGAAAGGTATAATGCAGCAGAACGAGACCTTGAAGAGTCCGCCCGGGAAGCCTACGGGAATCGTTCCAGCGACATGCTGGAATACGCAAACTCCAGGGTGCATCCTCCAGAAGTTCAGGAAGACCTGGATCAACGCAACGAAGCTCGGGTTTCTCTCCTGGAAACAAGGAAGGAGTCTCAGATTCGAGAATCCCGCATAAGGGCAAGCGTCGAAACAGGTAAAGCACGGGTCGGCGTTAAGACTCAGCATGCAATCAATGAAGAGGTCCGACAGATCCTGAAATCTGTGCCATCGGAAAAGATGACCGAGGAGCAGAAGGAACTCCTTCGTCAGTACGAAGGCTGGGGCGGGCAGACCCGAAATGATAAAACGGATTACTCCGGCAAGGGACTTCTTTATGAGTTCTATACTCCTGAGAAGGTCGTAAACAAGTCCTGGGAGCTATTGGAGAGATATATCCCCAAAGGGAGCAAGATTCTCGAACCCGCTGCCGGGACCGGACGATTCGCGGAGGGACGATCAGACTACAGTTTCGACATGCTGGAGGTAGACGGCACATCAAGCCAGATTGCCGGTATTCTGCACCCGGATGCAAATGTCCGGAAGGGTCAATTCGAAGAGCTGTTCCTGGATAATCGGAACCGATCCAAGAAGCAATACGATGGTCCTCTGTACGATGCCGTGGTAACGAACCCGCCCTACGGCGAAATGGGAGGAAAATACAAGGCATCCGAAGGTCGAGGCTGGCAGCGCTATGAGGAATACTTCCTCCATCGCTCCCTCGACACCGTGAAGGAAGGCGGCATAGTTGCAATGGTCGTTCCTTCCAATTTTCTCCGAAAGGGGAAAACCAAAGCAAAGGAGAAGATATTCAACAAAGCAGAACTCCTGGAAGCCCACCGATTGCCGAATGGCGCTTTTGCTCATACGGACATCGGCACGGATCTGATCATCCTTAGAAAGAATACTACGGAGCACAAAGACAATGCGATTGCCTTCGAGGATGAATACTTCAAGCGGAACCCGAATCATCTTCACGGAGAGGAGCACGAGACGACAGATCGCTGGGGCAAGCCAGACCTGCGGACAAAGGGCAATATTGATACCTTTCTCAATCATAGACCGGCGGCCCCCAAGGAAATGTCAAAAGCCCACAAGGATGCAATCTCCAGGGGATTGATCGGGAACCAGAACGCAAAGGGGAAGCACAAGGTAGCCAGTTCAAATCGGAAGACGGTTAAGAAGAAAGCCGTCCGAAATGCGACGAGGAAAACGAAGAATACGGCGAGAGAAAAGCAGAGTCCTCCCCCGAAGCTCCTGAATCAGGCGGAGTTCAATAGGAAATACGGGCTGAACTTCAGCGAATCGGATGTAGAATTGCTGAAAAGTACCAATGCTCTCGGATACATTGATCCCCAGACGCCATTCGATCCGAAGTCGATGTCATTCCACAATGGCGGTGCAATGCCCGACTACCTGTATGCCACGGGCGATATTTATGAAAAGCTGAAGCAACTGGAATCGGACAGGGAAGAGATCATCGAGAAAGGTGGCCTGCAGCTATACCAGAAGCAGCGCCAGATGCTGGAAGATGCCATTCCGGAGCAAACCCCGCTGAAGGACGTCGTTCTGGATCCAATCGACCCTTTCTTCAAGACAGTCACCCTGGAAGACGGAAGTTCCCTTCTCGACCGGTTCAAGGAATGGGTCGGTGATCTGGACTACGAGACCTTTATGGACTACGCGGCCTCAGCCAGCGACGTTCGGGCTTACTGTGATGCCATACCTGTCCGGGGCAACAACAAGAGCCTGAATGAGAGAATCCGGCGAGAACGCCGGGAATTGGCAATGAAGCTGGCAGACAGGTTCGTCAAGGAATCCCTGGGTGAGGCCGAGCAGAGTCAGATCCAGCAGTCCTGGAATGAACGCTTCAACGCCTACGTTCAGGTGGATCCGGCGAAGGTGCCGATTCCGATTGAGGGATTGAACGAAAAGTTCAAGGGTAAAGACTATGAATTGAGGGATGTCCAGCATCGATTCATTGCAAATTTCCTTTCAAAAGGCATCGGTTGCGCAGCCCACGAGGTGGGGCTGGGAAAAACCATGACCGGCATTATTGCCACAGTCTCCAATATGCAAATGGGACGGTCGAAGAGGCCTCTGTTCGTGGTCCCAACCTCGGTATTACCGAATTGGGAGGCCTCCGTTAAATCGCTTTATCCAAATCTCACGGTGAATACAATCGGCACCCCCGAACTGAATCAAATGACCGAAGGCGGCAAGAAACTCGAGATCGAAGAAGGGTCGGTGACTGTAATGTCTTACGATGCGTTCCAGAGGATGGGCTTCAGCGAAGAGCGATTCAATGAACTCACAAAAGACCTCCAGGATGCTCACAAGCCCTATGCAGAAGAACCGGCCACCAAGCGAGGGAAGGCAAAGAAAGAGGAGGAATATGAAGCCCTGGTATCGAGAGCGAGAACGGGTACGTATAATGAAATACTATTCGACGAAGCGGGCTTTGACTCTCTGACCGTGGACGAAGCGCACAACTTCAACAATATCTTTGCTGACGTAAAACAGGAGAAGGATCAAGACACCGGGAAGGTCAAGACCCAGGCAAATGAATTCTCCGGTATCATTGGAGGGGCGACGAGCGACCGTGGGCTAAAAATGTGGCTGGCAGCCCAGCACGTGCTCAAGTCCAACGACAACCGCAATGTGATGATGCTCACAGCCACTCCCTTTACGAACAATCCGCTTCAGGTCTACTCCCTACTCTCCACGATGGCCAGGGAACGCCTCCAGAAGATGGGGATCTACAACGTAAAGGATTTCGTGGCGGCCTTTGTAGAGACTCAGACCGAAAAGGTTCTGGAGCCCAACGGAAAAATCAAAGAGAAACAGACGGTCCGCCGTTTCAAGAATGCCCATGCCTTTGCCTCGCTAATCAATGAATTCTTCGACCGAAAAACCGGAGAGGATGCGCATATCAAACGGCCGGACCTGGTAGAGAAGGAGATCGTTCTTCCTTCTAACAAGGAAATGGATCAGATCCGCCAGAGCCTGGAGAACTATTACGATATGGCTTTCCACCCCGATCCTGATGAGCGAGATCCCTCCGCTGCACTAAGGTCCATGACCATGCAGCAAAACCTGAATATCAGTCCGGCCCTCGTAAACGACTATCAATTCAACGATAACCGACAGGATTTCGTCGAACGCAGTCCCAAAATGAAATTTGTGGCCAAATCCGCTGCAGAATACTACAAACGGATGAAGGAAGCCCAGGGGAATGCTCCGGGCCAGATCATCTTTCTACCCCGAGGGGTTGAGTATTTCAATGAAGTGAAGGCTTACATGGTTTCCCAGGGAATCCCGGAGGATGCCATCGAGATCATGACTCCCAAGGAGAAAGGGAAAAAGGCCAGGAGCAAGGAAGCAAAGGCGAAGGGGCAAAGTCGATTCGAAGAAATCAAGTTCGACTTCAATGATCCGAATGGCAAAACGAAAATCATAATTGGCTCCGATACGATCCAGGAAGGAGTATCCCTCCAGAAAAATACGGGGGTCATGTATAACTGCAGCCTGGCATGGAATCCGACATCGAACGAACAAAAAAAGGGCCGTGGATGGCGCCAGGGGAACACCCAGGAGCGTTGCCACATGTTTTACCCGGTCATGGAGAACTCCGTCGACACAAAACTGTACCAGAAGCATGCCGAAAAGGTTTCCCGAATCAACGATATCTTTAAGGCAACTGGATCCCCTTTCATCGAAACCACGGACATCAATCCTGATGAGCTGAAATACGAGATCGTGACCGACCCGGAGAAAAAGGCCAGGCTGGTTGCATCGGAAGATGAGACGCAGCGTCTGGCCGCCATCAAGGATAAGACCACCGACCGGAACATTCTCCTATCAACCCTGAATCGAGCAGAAAATCTGGACCGACGCATTAGGGATGCGGAAGAGTCACTGAAGCGGTCACAGCGCTGGGCCGAAATGTACGGCAAGAACTCAACACTTGGTCGATTCCATGCGGAGGATGTAAACCGCATCAAATCAAGACTCAGTCGATTGAAGCGCGACAAAGAAGAGCATGAGACAATGATGCAGCAGAAGGGCATGACCGTGGAGAAGCTCCGTTCTCAGGCGGAGGCTCTGGAAAACGAGATCGCTCAAATGAAAGCAGATTCAACCAAAAAGAAGGAAGAGCTTGAATCAGAACTGGTAGAGCGCTACCGACGAGAAAAGGAAGAATATGAGAAGAGCCGTCCCAACAAGTCGATCGACCAGATGGTGGATGAGCATGTCTCAAAGCTGGTTGACTCTTCCCTCGGCAAGTCGGTATATAAGAGTCGAATCTACGAAATAATACGGGGAGGGAGAATGCATGAACGCAGACGTAAAGCAGCAGCTCTTTGAAGCCGTGGAGGCAGACTTCCCGCACCTGGCAAGTCTGGGGCCGGACAGGGTCTACGATTCCCTATCCTCAATTTGTATGCAGGAGGGGAAGCCAGTAACGGTTGAACAAATGCTCCAATACGCGGTGATTCTGGACAACGACCTGGAGATGGACGATCTACAGACCGGCGACTGAATCGACAGATGCCCGATAGCCGTTTTCCGGCTATAACGGGTCCATGAATGGCATTCATATTCTCAAGGCGGCCAACAGAGCGCATCTGGTCCGCAAAGTCATTACGAATAAGAAAGGCCGCCGCCAGACCGTTTACGTAAACCCGGAACAGGAAAAGTCGAAAGAAAAAGGTCGAGGCCAGTCTGGTAAGGCATCCGAAAAAAAGGCCGAGGACAAGGAAGCCGGATCCTCCCGCCCCGACCAGTCCGCCCATAACAAAGAATCTCAACCGAGGAACAACGCGCCCGAGAAGAGCGGACAGAAAAAAGAGGGCACCGGGAAGAAACCGAAAGAACGTAAGTACAAAGACCCAGGGGTTAATCAGATTTGGGCTCCTGCCGATGTTGAGGCAGCCAAGGCCCAAGCATTCTACAACATTGTAACCGACCCAGACATCGGTGATCCGATACCTCGCCCGGGTCGCTGGAATGAGGGGATTCCCGAGGGGATGCCCTCCGAAACCTGGGAAGAGCACTTCACCGGCCATCCAGATGAAGGCGGAAAGCCAAAGGAGGGCCGGGAGTTTCTCCACAACTTGATCAAACAGAGATTCCTCGAAGGGAAACCATCGGTGCCGTCCGGCGAAAAACCCGTTGCCATATTGATGATGGGCGGCCCGGCATCCGGGAAGTCGACCATGGTTAAGTCCGCTGGCCTGGAGAGTATGGAGGATTTCGTCGTCGCTGATGCTGATATAGTGAAGAACATGATTCCGGAATATCGAGTCGGGGTCAACAATCGCCTGAAACAGGCCGCATATATGGCACATGAGGAGTCCAGCTATCTGGTGAAGCAGATCAGAGAAGAAGCCATCAATACCCGGAAGAACCTGGTTATCGATGGGACAGGTTCAAAGACAGCATCCTACGAAAAGAACATCCAGAAGCTCCGGGACCAGGGATACGAAATCAAGCTTATGATGGCTGACACCCCGATGGATGTTGCTCTGAATCGCGCCAAACAGCGAGCGAGAAAAACCGGCCGCTACGTCCCAGACGGTGTTCTGAAAGGTGCTTATGCCGGTATCCCGAGCGGGTTCCAGAAGATCGCAGAGATGGTTGATTCTGCAGCCATCTATGATACAAACGTGAAGCTGGGAGAGCCTTCACGGCTTGTCTATACAAAGACGAATGCCGCTGAAACCATCCATGACTCCGAGCATTATTCGAAGTTCCAGAGTAGGATCGGAAAGTCCTGGCTGTTTCAGATCATCAAGTCCAGACTCTCCCGTGAACAACGAATTGCTGTAACGAAAGGAGGAGAAGATATGCAGGAGAAGAAGCAAAAGCGAACCGATGACGAGCTACTACAGGCAATGGCCCGCGACGAATGGGACTTCACCGAAGAAGAAATGAAACGAATTGAGGCCATGGAAGACGTGGCGGACGAAGGGGAAGGAGTGGAAATGGTAGTGGATGACTGAACCCACTGCAATGGATTTATCCGCTTGAATGATGGAATAGGTTATCCGGCATGTTTGGTCTTGAAAGCCTTATTGACATACTGAAAGCTCGCGGCGCAGCTCTTGGTGAGATCCACCATTGGGCCAATGGCGATTATATGAAAACTCCGCAGGGCTGGAAGGAAGTCAAGAAAGACGTCCGGAAGCATCTGGACAAGCTCACAAAACGTATGGCTCCCGCAGACGAGAAGGCCCGCGAACACCGCTTCGCCATGGAGGACCTTAAGTCCAGGATTGACGGGATCAAGAGCAAACTCAGCGAGCACCCCGATTCAGATTACTACAAAAATGAGCTCAAAGAGGCGGAGAAGCGCCTGATATTCCATAGCGTAAAGGCCGAACAAGTTGGAGGACGTGCCCGACGCCGTGCCGAGGATTATTTGGATCAGGTCCGCCAGTATCTAAAGGACCATCACGAAACCCAAATAAACGCCAAATATGCTGACGCACTGAAGAAGCTCGATGAGCGGATGGCTGCACTTGAAGAAGGTGGGGACCGTTACAATCAAATAATGGAGAACCATCGAAAGCTGGTAGGCTCTGAATACGAGGATGAGGACGATGCTGAGTCAGCAGCAGAAGATGAGATAGAGATCGAAAAAGAGATTATCGAGGATAAGCAAACGGACCTGCACGACCTGATCTGGGAGAAAGTTGGGAACCGTCATGATCAGATCGATGAACGTTTAGACAAATTGCTGGAAGACAGTGAAGAGGATACCCGCGAAGCATTTGAAACTCGTCTCGATGACTTCGAGGACATCAAGACCCGCTACCCAACCAGCATAGACCGGGACCCAGTTACTCCGATAAGCAAGGTAAGGGAGAGAATCAGGAAGAACCTCGGTTTTCGCAAGCGGTTGGCCGACCGATTGAATCTGAAATCCAACCTGGGCCGGATGCTCGCAGTATTCAAAGCCGGAAACCGGCAGGGTCTTGTTAAGAAGGTCATCACAAATCAGGCTGGGCACCGGCAGACGGTCTGGATTCGGCCGGACGAAAGCCCCGGCCCTCGCCCCGTAAAAAAGGATAGTGGCCCATCCTCCAAAAAACCCGGTGCAGGCTCAGTAAAGCGCACAATGGCGCCCCAGCGCGGCGGAATGCCGTCCAAGAAGCCCATGGCCGCAAAACCCGCCGAAGATCATGCTGTTGTCCAGCAGCGGCATGAGGATTTTGAAAAGCGCGCCCAGGAGCAGCGAAAACGAAAAGGACCTAATGCAAGCATTGATGCCGCCGAAGCTGGCGATATAGTGCAAATCACCAACCCGAAATCGAGAGTCCGCAACCAAATAGGAAAAGTGGTTCAGAAACTGGAGGACGGATTGAAGGTCATGATGGCCAACGGGATTTTCCAGGATTTCACTTTCGATGAACTGTCCTTCGCGAAGTCCCGGCCGCTCGGGTTTCGACCGGATGGAGTTCAAATCCTGAAAGCCCGTATCGAGTTGAACTGAAAACTGGCAAAGAACGAACCTATTCAATGAAATGATCCGCGCTTCTGCGGGGAAAAGTCTTGGCCATGCTCGCGTTTCCGGAAACCCTCCGGTTCACCCCCGCTCGGGCGGGGAAATGGCTTTCGGTCATGAAACGCTGCCGGATCCAGAGACAAAGGAAGGCTGAAATCAAGCAACTGAAACTCGTTCGTGACCGATAATCAGGAACGGCCCACAATCAGAGCGTGGCTGATCCCCGCCCGACAATTCTGACCGTTCATATTGCTCCGCCGGAGAATACGGTGAAGCTCTGGCTCCAGGGCAATCTCCCTCTGACCGGACTCAAAACACGCAACGTAGATGCGCCTGTAATCAATGGCCACCCACTGTTTGTCGAAGGGATCTCTGAGTCTGGATTCGACCGCAATTTTCCCCGAGTTGGGGTGGAGTGGACCAGAGATATTCGAGAAGACTATATAGGGCACAATTTCCGCCGTTTTAAGCCTACCGATCGTTTTCGGGCCGCCCTTCATAACTACACTTCCTCCCTTCCACGTGAATCCCGTGCAGCTCCGGAGGCTGCGGCAGAGGAACTCGGTGAAGCCGACATCGTCGAAACCTGGCTGCACATGGTTCAATCTGAAGTCATCATTGCTGGCTTCACATCCGGAGGTGCAGGGCGTCCTACTCTCCGCATACTCTATGAAACGGTGGAATCGCTGATGGCTCCGATGGCCCAGGATATCATGGAGACATTCCCCGGAGTCAAGGTTGATATCGATGAAACCCATGAGGTGAACATTGCCTCGAACCAATTCGCAAGCCCCGTCTGGGGATTCGAGATTCCGGTCAAACTACGCCAACCGCGCAGAGTCTTCCGCAAAAAGCCAGCCCACCTCTTCCCCGATATTACGGGCTTTGATATACACATGGAAGATAGCCGCACGGTTTTCAAGACCCGAGGGCTATTCGACTTCGATGCTGGGTACAGCGTCGTTCAAGGAGAATCCAATGGCCAGTGAGCAGAAGGCGGAGCAGGCGCAGGACAAACCCAGGGAACCTGCGAAGCAAACAGCGAAGCGGCGCAAATACCCGCCCATGGAGCAATTCCTGACGGACCTTGAAAAGAAAAAAGGTCCGATCCCGGCCAAAGTAAAGGAAGTATTCCGCGCCCGTTGCGGATCCCGCAAGGACTTCGAAGCCGTATGGGCCGAACTCTGGAGAGGTAAGTAATGCCAACAAGAACAGTAGAATTTTTGGGACGCGGATTCATTGTTCCAGGATCTTACTCCGCATTCCGCGCCAAACCACAGTCCGGCGGGATCTCTCCGGACTTCAATACGCAAATACTAATCGGCGAAGCGAACAACGGCTGGAATGCTCTGGATACCAGCCTTCCCATGCTCAAGCGAGTGATGGAATTCACTTCCTTTGAGGAAGCCAAGCAAGTTCTGGTTTCCGGTCCGCTACTCGATGCCATCAAAGCTGCCTTCTCCCCTTCCAGGGATAGCAGGTTCGCCGGTGGTCCATTGCTTATTCGAGCACTGAATCTGGCGGTCAATACAAGGGCCTCCGCAAGTCTGGACAACACCGCTGCGTCCCAATACTCCGCTAAGTATGTTACTCCCGGTCCCCGGGGCAATGAATCGCGAATCAGGATCTCGGCTGCGGGCGATTCAGTAGAGGTCGGCGACTCCAACGGCATCCAATCCGCAACCGGCCTCGATGCCCAGGATATTACAATCACATACAGCGGAGATGCTACCACAGCAGAGCTTTCCTTTGATGGATCCAACCTTACAACAACTCTCACCGGCCAGACCGATGGGACCGAAAACCTTGATATTCCGGTCGATAGCGTTCCAACCCTGGCCGACCTGGCCGTCCGCATCAATTCGATGGCCGGTTACAATGCCGTTGTCGACAGCTCACCGGATATTCTTACCAGAAACCTGGACCATGTAAGTGGAGTCGATGCCAAGGCAGGGGCCGTGGTCAAGGCTCTCCTTTATCGCCAGGAACAGGCATTATTCAATCTCGGAAACGTCGAATTGGAGATTACCGGAGCAAGGAAGCCCCTGGCTGACACCGTGGGATTCGTATACCTCTCGGGTGGCGCATCGACTGCAGCCCAGCCCACGGACTACACAGATGCAATCGATATGCTGGAGAAGGTGCGAGGCTTCTTCATCAATCTCTGTTCCACCAATCAAGGTGCCGGGGCGTATCTCACGGATTTCATCATCAAGTCCAACGGACCGGAAGGAGCCGATGAACGATTCGGAGGATTCGGTGCTGACCGTACCGACGATTTCACTACCCGGTGCGACAACGCAAAGCAGATCAACAGTGAGTATATGGTCTACGGCCTTTCCCCGGTAACTGTTCGAGGGGCAGACGGTATTGCCACAAAGACCTATGATGGATGGCTTCTGGCGGTAATCCACAATGCAATCAAAGCGTCCTCAAACATGCGGGAATCCGCCCTCTACAAGGATCTGAACATTGAAGATGCGCCGGAGATCCCTGGAACCGGCGACATCCGCAGAGCCATCCGGTCCGGGGGCCTTGTTGTGGATCGCAAACCGAACAATGGCCCATTCAAGATCACCTCGGATGTCACCACCTATCAGGCAACAAATCAGATTCTCAACAAGGCTTCAACTACCTGCACGGCCCTCGCACTGAACAAAGACCTGAGAGAATCTCTTCAGGATGCATTTCTCGGTGAAGTACCAACCGATCCAGATGCCTTCGGAACAACTCTCACGGATTCAGACATTCGCACTTTCATCGAGCTGAAATTCGACCAGGACTACGTCCGGAACTTCGGCTGGCTAACCCGTAACGTTTATACCGGCCAGCCAGCCTGGAGACGCGACTTCCTTATCAGGCGCGACGGCAACGCAATCTACTTCGAGTTCCCGGACGGGAAGCTCGTCACGTCGCTCGATTACATTTTCAGTCTGCTCAATCTGGACGTTGTCCGGGGGAGCGCGCAATCATAAGGCCCTGTAGCCACTGGAGGAATAATAAATGCCAGCACCCAAACTTGAAAATCCAGAGGTCCTCACTGGCTGTGATGTAACCATCAAGATGAACGGATCCCCGGTCGGCTTCGGGAAGAACGTCGACATCGAAGAGAATGTAAACCAACAACCAGTGGAGGCCATCGGCTACTGGAAGCCACGGGGGTTCAAATCGACCCGCTGGGATGGGACCCTCTCCATGGAGTTTCACATCCTTACTAAAAGGGGAACCGAGGGCGTAATACCGATCGACACCAGTTCCCCGACGGCCGCTTCTGCTGGCTTCTTCATGGAGTTCAACGAAAAGTCCACTGGAAAGCGCGTGGCAACTGCAATCGGGCACATTAACACCAGGGGATTCAATATCTCCAACAATGAGCTGTCTGGCCAACGCTGCCAGTTCGTCCTCCGAGATATCGACTACAAGGAAGGTTATAACTAATGCATCAGAACATTCTGAACCCAAAGCGTGACTTTACTATCACTGTCCAGGGCTGCACTCTGTTCGGACTTATCCCGCTGCCCAAAGAAGAGTTGGCGATCGATCTCAATGTATCCCGGAGACTTGAGGGTCAGCCTCTCCAGAGTATTCCGAAACAGACCTATCAATACGTTTTGATGGCAGAAACCCTGAACATTGCGATCCGCGAAAAGCCAGAAGCCCTGGCCAATCTGGCCGACTGGATGGACTTTCCAGACCCGGAATTCGTGACAGAGGCCTATGAGCAATACATCAAGAAGCAGTCCGAGTTCTATGCGGGGTTAAAAAAAAATAGTGGGGGAGGATCTACAGAAACACCTGTACAACCCGAACGTAATGATGGACCTGTTCATCCTCAACCGGTACAAAACTCTCCCGTCCAGCCAGGGACTGGACAACCTGTATCCGGAACAGAAGTGGTTCCTGATCGCGGCGGAGTCCCTGCTGGGGGACATGTCCAGCATAACCAACCGAGCCCAGGCTTCCCTGCGTCTCCAAATGTTAGAGTCCCTCAAGGATCCCCTGGAAATCCTGCCGAAGGGAATGGCCAGCAGTATCTCCCGGGCGGGAATTGATCCCGTCCAGGAAGGCCTGAATAAGATAGAATTGCAGAAGAAAGCCCTGGAGAAACAACTCAGGGGCGATGATTAGTTTCAGCGACTTGATTTCAAGAGCCGGTAATGCTGTTTCATCAATCCAGACAAGCGCATGGATGAATGCCGAGATTGATTAGGGATTAGAAATCCTCTCCAGATCCTTCGCGATTTCCTGCTGAGTGGAGTATTTGTCTGCGCGGATTCGATCGATTACATCCGTAACAGTCGCAGGCTCGTTTCTTTCCTTCTCATTCTCGGGATCACTCGCCTTGCCAGACGGCACACTTTCAAGGGACAAAATTTTGGCTTTCAGTATATGGGCATCTTCCTTGTTGATTACCTCTATCTTGTCCAGGTCTACTTCAAAGACTTCTATCGTAGCTTGCAGGACCGAGTCGTCATCCCTTGCGGCCCATTCCTCTAATCTCATCTGAACAGACCGAGGTGTGCGTTCAGATGCAGAAAAACGATCTGGGAAGAAAGTACTATAGCTTGTTTCTGCTTCCACATACCAGCCGAAGGCATCATCGCACCTCAAAACCAACCCGCCGCTACCGGAATAATGGAAAGGATTTGCCTTAGTTGATTTGATTTGAATCCCCGGCCGGAGCAATTCAGAAAAGGCTTTATTGGCTTGCTTCGCGACCTCTGCTGCCCGTAATTTGAGCCCTTCGCCGGATAGATCGCGCTTCTCTTCCATGATCGGGGCAAGGACCGAACAAATTCGGTCTGTAGTCAGCACTTCTGGTGGCTGGGCCAGAATCGAGGATCCCGATACACAGAGTGCCAGAAAGACATTTGCTACAACTCGCATGCGTTGATACTCTCCGGAATCCTTTGTATTTCAACCATTTTGTTATGCGCCAGACAACTATCCCAGAAAATCTGCCAGACCATCACCCACGTCCTTGATAGTTTCCGTCAGCTTATCCATTCCTTTAATGGCACCATCTATGCTCTTAAACAGTGTTCCTTGAATTTCCTGAATCCCCTTAGCAATGGGCTCCAAATTGCCGTCCATCGACTCCATGATTTTCAGAAGTTGCTTTTGAGAGTCATGGGCGATCTGCATTGCTCTTTTGGCCGTATCACTCCTCTCATAGGCCATATCAGTTTCATTTTTCAGCTTCAAAGGACTTAAACTATGGGTTTTAATGGAAGCGCTCCCTGCGGGCCGCCTCTTTGAAAAATCGACGTTCGCACCCTCCCCTACAGAGGTCGTGATCTGGGAGTTCCGCATCAACATGCCCCAGGAAAAATCATTTGCTGCGAAGTTACGCCGCTTGAAATTCTGAAGAATCTTCCGGTTTTGGTCATTACCGATCCCCTGCTCAGCCTGCCGGTATGCTTCAAGGGGGTCCATTCCGGATGCCAGAAGCCTCGAGAGAACGAGGGAGCCCAAGGGTCCACCCTTATCTGCAGCTCGAACGGACTTGTCGACCGCCTTAGCAATTTCCAATCCTCTACTTGCTGTGCTTCCATTCCTCGACTGGGTGGAGGACATCTGGGCAGCCAGACCGAGGAAATTCTTCATCTCGGTCTTATCCATGGTGCCGTATCCCTGATCGCGCATCCCTTTGGTATGACCGGCAATCTCCTGGAGGTATTCTCCCTGGCGAAGGTTTTGTACATTCGCGGCCTTCATGTACCTCACAAACTCCATGGTCTTCATGTCCATGCCACCATAGCGAATCTTTCCCAAAGCGCTGGCTGCCTCCGAGGCTCCCATCCCCTGGGACGCTGCGAATTTCAGTATGTCATCATCACCGGTACCCTTATTGGAAACCTTGTATCCTCTTCGCATTCCCGATTGTTTCAGAAATTCAAGGTTGGCCATACCTACTTCCGGATGGTTAAAAAGGCCTCCGCTATAATGGGTAAATCCTATCGCACGATAAGACTGCTGCTGGGACATCAATACATTGGAGTATTTCTCGCCCATGGCCGAAATGGCCTTCATCAAGGCACCCGCTATCGCAAACACAATGCCTATGTAAGGAGCGGCTTTCCCCATCCCGGACATGGTTCCGCCGGGATTGCCCGGTCCCCCGGAACCCGTCCCGGAGCCACTACCAGACCCGCTTCCGCCAAGCCCTCTGGCATTTCGAAAGACGGCGTTCTGAACATAGAGCCGCTGGATGGGCTTGTTCTTCTTGGCGTTTTTCTCGCCAAAGAGACGGCCGAACATTCCGCCTCCGGCGTTCGCTGCACTCTGCAAGGCATCGGGCCCACCACCGGCGCCTTCCGATTCCCCTGCCCTGTTGTCCTTGTCTTTGTCCCGGCGGAACATGTCCCGGGTGCGTTTCAGGGCATCGATCTTGTCTTTGGCGGCATTGTAGAATCCGCCTCGAAGAAACTCTTCTTCGCCGGACTGTGCCTGCTGGGCGGCTTGCTGTGCATTCTGATAGACTTCCCGCTTTTTCTGCTCCTGACGCTTCTCCTCCATGCGGCGGCGTTGCACAGCGGCATAAGATTGGGGTCCTGCCTGGCCAGCATCGACTGCCGTCCTAATGGGCTGACCGGCCTGCTTTCGGAACTTCTTGACCTGCTGCCTGGCCTGTCTATCGTCCAGGTCGAGTTTTACATTGATAGGCATACCTGATCCTATTGATGGATCAAACTTCGGTCCAGCCTTGTCCGATAGCCCTCTTCCAGGGATACTCCAGCCATGGAAACACACCGCATTATTGTGGAGACTCTGGCCCGCAGCGAATCGCAGAAAGAACGTTCTATTCTCCCGAAGATCGAGCTGGAGGCCCAGACTCAGGAACCACAGCACCTTACCTACTGGATCAATGACCAGGATAACCTGGTAAACATCCCGATCATTCCTTCCACGCTAAACTACCTGATTATCCGAGCCACCTATACCCAGGATGATACGCAAGCTGGAGTCCAGGCCGGTGACCTTGCGCCTTTCCACGTCCGGGTGGATGGCGACACCCAGGATCGGGCGCGCAAAGGCCTGTATGTTCTGACTGGAGATGTGACGAGTCTGGAAGTCGGCACCCCTGTAACCAACGGCAAAGTTGAACTCAAAGTACTGATGGGCTAACTGTAGATGCTTCGGGAGAGTCGATTCACACTTTCCGGGCTTGCTTCCCTGGTCCGCTTCGGGAAAGGCGGGAAGGCTATCCGCTCCACCTCGGAAGGGTTGGAGGCTCGGACCAATGACGATTCTGCGCTGGAACGGTTCCGTGGGGCTGACCCGGCACTACCCCAGGATCTCGTCCCCCTGGGCTATGCAGATAATCGATACGCGAACAGAGTAAACCCGGCAACCGGCGCAAAGCTCATTCGGACGAACCAGGCGGGCTCTTCCATCGAAGAGACCGGTATAGCCGTCGATGATGACGGCAATGTAACGATCCCCGGCAATCTGTTTGTGGAAGGCACTCAGACCCAGATCGATACCAGCACTCTCCAGGTAGAAGATAAGAACATCGAACTGGCTAAGAACGCCACCACGGATGCCGAGGCGGACGGCGGTGGCATTGATCTAATCGGCAACGTAAAGAAATGGATCCGGTGGATGCTGTCCAGAGATGCCTGGGTTTTCTCGGAAAACATCGACCTGGAATCTGGAAAAGAGTTTCGAATCGATGGAGTAGAACTCTTTGCTACCAGGTCCACTGACGATCTCCAGGAAGGATCGACAAACAAGTATTTCACTGACGGCATTGCCGACACCTGGCTGAACAACCGGAGCTCCGACGATATCCCCGAAGGATCGACCAATCTATTCTTCACAGATACCAACGCAGCCAACTGGTTTGCGGCGCGTACAACGGACGAACTGGCCGAAGGATCGATCAATCTCTACTTCAATAAATACCGGGTCAATGGCATGTTTCTGGTGGTAGACAGTGTCGGGCACGGTTTTTCCACGAATGATATCCTGGCAAAAGACCCGGTCACGGAGGCCTTTGTTCTGGCGGACTGCACGGATCCTCTGCGGACTCTACCGGCCGGAATAGTTGCGGCCGTCGTTACCCCAGACCAATTCGTTATGCTAACTTATGGCTGGCTCCAGGGAGATCCCGGCGACTACTCCTTTACCGGACGGGCCTATCTTGATGGGAGCACTCCCGGCGCCATTTCCGACACGGAACCGGCGACGGAAACCAGTGTAATCCTCGGCCAGATTGATTCCAACGGTGTCTTCCTGTTCCGGCCCCGGATAGACTACGGTACGGCCAATGGCTTCATAACTGAATTCGAGAACGGGCTGAACTGATGAAGGAATTCCAGAAAATCGCAGCACGTCTCCGTGCGGAGTTCAATTCAATCCGCGCTCTGTTCGGGAGTTCCAATGGTCTGGCCACCCTGGATGGCTCGGGACATCTCCCGGATACCCAGCTTTCACTGGCTGGCAAGTCTACGGATGATCTTGCCGAAGGAAGCAATCTATACTTCACCGACGCCCGGGCAACTGACGCCGTTTCCGGAGCGCTATCGGCAAAACAGGACACTTCCGAGAAAGGCCAGCCAAACGGATATGCTTCATTGGACGGATCGGGGCAAGTCCCATCCGCCCAGCTCCCGGCCGAGACAACTGATCATTTCCACCAGGACCCGGCCAGCGATCAGACCTGGTATTCCGTTCCCTCCCCCGGGACCTATTTGATCTTCCTGTTCGCCGAAATTGCGGCAGGGGCCACGCACGAGCTCTCTATAAACAATAACACGACCCCCGTATTCTCAAAGAGCAATGGCACTGGTTCTGGCCCCATGCCCTTCGCATTTACAACGGTCCAGGCTATATCCGACGCCACCAACGCGCTCTATATCAATTCTGCAAATCGCAACATGATGCTGACGGCCATCAAACTGGCATAGGAAAGTGAAGCTATACGATGAATGAGCTAAAACGAATAGCAGGTCGGATACGCGATGAGTTCAATGCTCTCCGGGCTAACTTTGGCCAGGCAAACGGCGTTGCCACGCTGAATGCGTCCGGAAAACTCCCGGACTCTCAGCTTTCCCTTTCCGGAAAAACGACGGATGCCCTGGCGGAAGGGTCCACCAATCGCTATTTCACCGATGCCCGTGCCCAAAACGCCCTGGCTACTTCCCTGGCTGCCAAGCAGGACATTTCAGAAAAGGGGACTGCCAATGGGTATGCTTCCCTGGACAGCTCTGGGACCGTTCCGTTAGCGCAGCTCCCGGCGGCAGCCACCAACAGCCGTGTCGGGGAAATTGGGATATTCATGACATCGACGCCGCCACAGGGAGTGGTCTACTTCAACCGGGCGAGCTTATCCCGGACCTCCTATTCAGACCTCTGGGCCTGGGTCCAGAACCATCCGGAACTATATGATGATACGGGATCCGACAAACAGAAGTTCGGACCCGGTGATGACAGCACTACATTCGATTTACCGGACTGGAAAGGGATCGGAGTCCGTGGAGCGGGTACTTCGTCCGCTTTTCAAAAGGCAAACGGCAACTACTACGATGGAGGCAATCTGCTCGACGTACTCCTCGATGGCCTGAAGGACCACAGGCACTATGTGAGTGGATACGTTTACTATGGAAACTCCACTTTCTGGATCTATTATTCAGGCACCGGCCACCCAAATGAGGCAGTAACACAGACCTACACTGCCGGGCCTGCGAGCAACAGTTCAGGCGATCCGCGGTCCACCGACGAGAACCGTGGAGTCACGGTCGCGATCCACTGGGGGATTCGTTATGAATAGAGCACTGGTTTTCGACCCCGACACAGGAGAGTTCCTTCGTTATGAAACGGCAATACCGGATCAAAAGAATCCGGGTGAGTTTCTACTTCCACCGCATAGCGTCCTGGAGTCCGGCCTATCAATACCGGAAAGCGGCCCAAACGAAACCTTAATTCTTCAGAGTGGATCCGTTCTGGCTGTCCCTGATTTCAGAGGTCTGGATTATTACAATAAATCAACGGGCGCAAAAGTAGAACTGGAACTGGGACAGAGCCCGGATTCTACAATGACCAGCGTGGTCCCCGGGGAATTCGAAACAGGCCCCTGGATCGAAGAAGAATCCAGGTGGACCGTCGACTCCAACAAGCTGGCGGAAGCAAAGTCCAACTTGATCTCGAAGCTTGAAGCTATTCGGCAATTCAAGGAATTCACTTACCGCTCCACGGTCGCTGTCCACTCGATAGACTGGGATTCCGGAGAGAAATACCTTCGAAACCTTGAAAGGGCCATCTCATTGTACTCCACCCACCCGGTTTCCGCTTGGTTGGATAGTAGCAACAACCCGCACCCGGTGCCGGGCGTAGCCTACCTCGAGGCAATCCGGGATGCAGTCGACCTCGATACCTTTCAGGCCGGACAGACTCTATACAGTGTGAAATGGACAAAGCGAGATGAAGTCAACTCGCTGGGACCGGAAGGCGTGAAGAACTACAACGCGGAATCCGGATGGCCCTGGTAAGCTGCGTCAGCCCCAGTCCCCTTCCGGGGCATTCTCTTCCTTGGAAGGGTCATAGTCCTCGAAATCGAATTCCTGTTGCTCCGAGGCTTCTGGCGGCATCCCCATGTCGCCCTCTGCGCCACCGGCAAGATTCTGCACAAGCTGAGCTCCAGATTGAATCCAGTTTGTATCCATGACGACGGCCCCGGCGTACTTGACCTGTTCGAATTTATCGTCTGGTAGCCCGTAAATCTTCCGGAGCGCCTCTCCCACTGTCGGCATATCCCGTCGGGTCCGAACTTCATCCATCAGCTCGATGGACTTGACCAGCTTTTCGTCCCTTTCCAGGCGCTTATCTTCATCTTCCTTCTCAACTCCATTGAAAACGAAAACCAGTGGTTCATACTTGTCGACGGTCTCCTTGATATCGTTGCATACGTCTGCAAAATAGGATAGCATCGATTTCTTTGCCCTGGTCATTGCGGCATCTATCCGCCCATCCATGGATCCTTCAGACAGTCCCTGGCTTCCCATCAAGCGCAGGCCAAGCTCAGCCTGATCCATTCCATGGGCGGCCAGAGTAAAGGTGGTGACCCATTGCATCAGCTTTTCGAAGGCCATGTCGCTCAGGGTATTGAGGTTGGTGAACTTGAGATCCTGGGCCTCGGACGTAATCAAGGGGATCCGGTGATTGTTATTGTTCCCCGAGAACATGTTCTCCCATTGCACCTGGAGATCATCGAGGACTTCCTGAGGCATATTCCCAGGAAGGTAGAGAAACCCTGGAGGCGGATTATTGGAGAACCGATCCCGATTAAACTTCAGGGCATTCATTGTGGCGATGATTTCCATTACGGAAACCTCTGCAGGAGAGAGCCCCGAGTTTCGGTACCGGACATCGCTCAACTCATTTTGGTGCCGCACAATGATCTCTTCATCTGTGAAGGTTTCGACCACTGTATTGTTCACGATCTGCACCCACCGGGTCCGTGGGTCATTCTTGTATCCGGACTCAATTGTGGGGTAGATAGTTGCGGGATCCAGATATTTGACTTCGACAACCTGACCCCTCCGATTCCGGACCAGATAGAAAGCCACACTGTCAATGGCTAAAGTGTCCCGGATCATGAACTGGAAGACTGCATGAAAGCGATCCCGGTTCTGCCAGCCCTCCACCTTGTCGCCCATGAACTCAAAGAATTTCCTGGCATCCCGGATTAGCTCCTTGTCCCCATCCCCCGGTGATTTGTCCGGATCTTCCAGGTCGAAATCGAATCCCTCCTTCTCTCGGAAGGGCCGACCGAATTGGCCCAGGTCATCGATTCGAACCTTGTGGATGGCGCCGACCAGAGTATTGGAATAGGATAGTTTCCGGAGGTCATTGAAAGAGGGGCGGTCAGGATTGCGGAGCCGGATTCCCTGGTTGATCAGGCTTTGCTCTTCGGATGTAAAGACCGGCTTTTTCTCTTCCTGCTCCCTGGATTGGACACCGTGGAACATGGACTTGGCCAGGGCGTACATTCTGGAGTCCTTGAATTCCCGGATATCCTCCCGGGCGCGCTGAGCCTGCGACTGTCGATTCCGGGCAGCCCGGAGTCTCTTCTGGAGGTTCTTTTCGTAGTTCGGGCCTCTGGGTCGACCGGGCTTTCCGTTTGCCATGGCTCGAACAGTAGCAGAATGCAGGGCATCGGAGAAGCGACGGAGGGTTTTTACCGGGTTTTTCCAGGTTTTTTCCGGGGAAAAATATCTGAAAAATCTGACCGATTGCCCGTGGACTGCTATGGTCCGGACATGCGCAAGACCCTACCCAATATCGCAGACATCGAACGGAAATCATTGGAGAACCACTTCTCCCTGCCCCCTGGGGACGCCCTGTTTCAGGATCCGAAAAAGGTATTTATTGTCACCGCAATCGAAGCAGGGGCCGGGTGGACGCTTACCTATGACTGCATCAGCGGAAAAAGTGCAACTCGATCCGGGAGCGGGAACAGGGAGTTCCACCACCCGGTCACCGCCGCGCACTTCACAGACACAACCGGCGTGGACCGGATTGTAGGATTCTACCTGGGTTGAATCCCCGCATTGCCCGAAATCATAGCGCTCGATAGGATTGGATATGGCTAACTGGCAGGGAGAATTCAACGATCAGTCCCAGGACTATGAGTACCGGGATCTGGGGATGCGCCTGTCACCGGGAGAGTATCCCCCTCCCCGCTGGGGCTGCCTCCTGCATCCCGACGAACTCCGAAGGGTCATTTTCGTTGGAAACAGCCTGCTCGTAACGGTAAACGGGGAACAGCTCACCAACTACCAGCTGAAGAACTGGCTGGACCATAATGTTCGGGTTCTCCAGGAAAGACTCCAGTTCGATATCTACCCCCGCCTCTGGAGATCCAGGCCGGTTCGCAACATCAATCATCGGGAGATCGAGCCCTATGCCGAATGGGACGATTTCTATATGTTCGACGGCAATCAGCACGATAAGAACTTCTTTGTGAAGCTCCGGCGCCGTCCTCTGGCCAGGCTTCACAACTGGGAAGTGAAGAGTCCTTTCACCGGAGAAACGCTGATCAATCTGACAGACTATGCCCTCATCAATTACCGCCGGGGAACCATGAGAGCCGCTCTCTTTAACACCGGATCCTATGCCGGATACAGCGGGATGCCCATTGCCCAATGGCGGTTCGGAACCGGACGGCATGCAGCCGCGCATTTCATCGATTACACAACGGGCTATGATCACGCGGATCGGGTTCCCCGAGAACTCAAAGAGGTACTGATCAACCGCATGACCATCGATGTAATGAGCGCCTACGGGGATGGGATCGTCGGTGGCCTGGCCAATTCCAGTGTTTCTGTCGGCTCGCTATCTGAATCCATCGGTACCACCATGTCCGCAACCAGCGCCTACTATGGTGCCCGGATTGCCGAAAAGCAGAAGTGGGAGGAAAACTGGTTCAAGACTCGCGCCCACGCCTACTCTGGAGTCGGTTTCAAAGTCCTCTGACGTTGCCCGATACACCGTTCCCTGCAATGGTGAAGCATGCCCGCAGCAGGCCTCCCATTAAACTTCGCCGGATTGCTCCCGGAAGCCTCCTGGATTTTCTGGACTACGCTGATTACAGCCTTTGCAACAGGCTTCTGGAGATTATCCATCTGGGGAGCCCTCCGAAAGACTGAAAAAGAAATCCTTCCGAAAGTAGAGAAGGTCAGGACCGACCTTGCAGACAAGATCACGGAGTCCGAAGACCGGACGGAAAAGCGCATCAACAACCTCGAAGAGCATAGCTCAGCGTCCGTAAAGGAACTGAACGATAAACGTGAACGCCTTGAGCGTGAACTGGAAACGCGCCTCGATAGCATGCGCGAACACTCCCTGAACCTCCACCATTCCCTGGAAATCGACAACGCAAAACTCCGTCAGCAGATGGAGGGCCTTCAAAGCTATTCCAATCAAATCATGGGCCGCATCGATGAAGTCGAGCGCCGTATGGAGGACCGGGTCGGTCGTTCTGAAAAGGCCATACTCCAGAAACTGGAAGATGACCAGAAGCATTTCCACGACGGCCTTTCGGAGCTAAAGAAAGAGATCAGATCCTGGAGGAACCAATGAGCATCGGAATGAAACTACTGGCAGACCTGGTCGCAAGCCGGTTTGGCCCCTATATCATCATCTTCGCACTACTTCTTCTCATAGTGGGCGGCTGGTGCGGATACGCCTGCGCGTCTCAAGCAATCAATTCTCCGGAGGAACCAAATGAAGTTCAGGATGCTATCATCCCTGCTCCTGGCGACTATGATCGTCTTAAACTGCCAGAGCAGTGAAAATCAGATTCGGGAAACCAGGGACTCCTATTGCTCGGACATTCAGATCCCCGATGCAGCCAGGGTCCGGCCAGGGCAACGGCTGCAGAACTCCCATTACAATGCCCTGGTAGATCACTGCGCCGATCTGGCCCGGTGCCTCCGGTACGAGCAATGCGTAAGAAAGATCACTGAATGGGAGCGCGACTGCCAGACCGAAAGAGTCCGCGCCCTGGAAGACCAATGGCTCCCCGGAGCCTTCACCCCCCGCTTTAAGTGCGGGATCCCAAAACCGCTCTGCGGACTGGAGGAAGACTGATGGTAGAACAAACCCTGATACAACAAATCCTGAACCTGATCGACCTGAAAGCAGTGATCGGTATAGTCCTGATCTGCTACTGGCTATTTGACCACTCCCCGAAGATCATCCGGAAGAACTTCCGTTATCCCGGTGCGAAGACCTACGGTACCATGATTGTAGCGGTCATTGTGTCCGTGGCTTCCTACTGGATCGATCCTTCCCGCCCGGAGGCCAATGTTATGGCCTACTTCCTGGCTACGAGCTTCTACGAAGCCATCATCAAGCGAATCAAAGCCAATTTCCAGGGACCAGAAGTATGAGCCAGTCGGTACTGAGCAGAGCGGCAGAGGTCGCCGTGGAGACAATCACGGAAACGCTCCACAAGCAATGGAAAGAATCCATCGTGGAGATGCCCTGGGATGAGCGGGCCTACTACCAGGAACAATATCCTAAGGACCAGCTATTCCTCCATCACACGGATGGTCGAACTTCGGCCGCCGCCAGTGCCCGCTACCTGGAAGGATCCTCTATCAAGACCCGGGTAAGCGGGGATAGCCGGGGGCAGCACTATTCCGTCGGGGTACCATGGTGGGTGGACCGGGATGGCACGACAATCAGGACATTCGATGACCGATGCTGGGCACACCACAACGGCACGGGGCGCAGAGGAGCCCGAAGGTCCATTGCCATCGAGCTGGAGAATCTGGGCTTCATCAATGAGCGCGGAGGTAACTTCTACAATCGATACGGGGAAGAGATCGCAGAGGAACAGTATCCCATCCATGAGCATCCAGAACCCTGGAGAGGAAGCCGCTTCTATGAAGCCTACACGGATGCCCAGGTGGACAGCCTGATTCTCTTGATAGATGATATCTTGCGGCGGCATCCAGGGATCCCCCGAAGAATCCCGCAGAACTTCTTTCCGGAAGTTCCCCTCACCCGCACCCAGCTCGCCCGCTTCAAGGGGATTCTGGCTCACACATTCACGGTCGGATACATTCCGAAACGCTACGCCAAATATGATGTGAGCATTGCCCTTCGGCCGCATATGGATCGAATATGCAGGGCACTGAAGCTGCAACGAGTGAGGATCTAAACAATACCCCACATCCGTTTAGCCTTGCACCACCCTGAGGCGATCCGATCCCGAGAAACGGATTGACATTTTCCGCCCTGGACAATATAATAGTGGTGAACCACTGAAAGCGCGAATGCGCTGTAGGTGGTGTTTCTTTATTTGGGGTAGACTACAATTCCAAACCGATCCGTTTTCGATGCCTTTAGGTTCAATACCGGCTCGAGCCTCCTCAACCACCGATCCAATCGTGCAGAGTTGACCAAAGGAGGGATTCTTCCAGCCAAATTACCAACTCCCAATTGCAAAAGCTTATGCATATAAACAATGTAGGCCGCGCAATCGCACGCTTGTAGAAAGTAGCTTTCCCCGGAGTCCTTCGGCAGGGGATCTTCGAGGAGCCTTGTAATCTTTCTGTTGACTGCTCCACCGAAATGCGACGGCACGAAATTTACTCTCTGAATCCGGCGGCTCGTTGACCTCATTTTTCCGACTCGACCTTCATCGGTTATGACCAAGAACTTCGCCGTTGGGTCCCTATTGCTGAGGTCATTTTCCATCCTCTGAATTGAATAGCTGAGTGCGCTGTCTAAGACACCATAATCGCCCCTCTGGATAGCGTGCTTGTTTATCACCACGTTCACTATCCGTACGTCCAATCGGGATATTTCATTAACAAAAGCTTCAATAATGGCGACGCGCTGGCGGCCCGATAGACTCAGGCTCCTGTAATCCCCCTTATTAAGGAGAAGCTCTTTCGTGTGAATCTCCCATTTCAAGGGAAACTTGTATTTTTTCGTCAGCCTTTGCCGGAAACTGCGCAGTCGCTCATATTCTTGCTGCCACATGGCCATATGCACCATGATTCCGGATAGGACGAACAATGGAGATGAAAATTGCGGATAGCCATCGTCACCCGACTCATCGTAGTATACAAGATACATGGAACCAATTCGACTTCCTGGGCAACGGAATGCAAATAGAATGCAAAAGAACGGCCACCGAACGGCGACACAATTACAGTGTTAGCTGCTTCGCAGTTTACGAATGATTCGATCCAACTCTTCCACAGCTACCTGGCGATCCGCCTTTGAAAGCTTTTCCAGCTCTTTCTCGAACTTGGACAATGTACTGAATGCGCTCTGACTCTTTTTCCGGTCCTGGGCCAGAACCTTCTTTGCCGCCTGGATATCCTTCCGCTCCACCCTGCCCTTTGCCAGTTTTGCTGCTTCATCGTAGAGGTTCTTATAGCGCTGAAGCATCCTGGGCTGAATCCCGGTCTTTTCTACGAGTTCATCGAGGTGATAGTTCTGACCCCGCTTTCGGCTGAAGTAATCGGGGTATGTGTCGGCCAGCAGGAGCACTTTGCCTTCCACATCATTCTTCTTTGCGGTGATGTTGTCGCCACCCAGGGCCAGCAGCTCTTCCTCCTTTGAGAGCTTTCTGGTAACGTAACGGACCGGGACTTTTTCATCTCCGCGCTCTATAGCGATTTCTTTCCGAACGTGGCCACCGAGAATCTTGCCCCCGGCCTGCCAGTTATTTGGATCGTCTGGGAGAAAAATGATCGGCTCCAGGATCCCGGACAGATCGATGGAGGCCTTTACCTCGGCTTTTTTCTTGGGATCGTTGGAGAAGTACCGGTAGTTGTCTTCATGATCCCGGAGCAGATTAGGAGAGAGCTCCCGGACCGGAGACAGAAATTTCTCCTCGATAGAAAACGACATTGTGTCGTTTTCCTGGAGCCCCCGGCGCTTTAGTCCGCCCGAGATATTGCCTCTGAGAGTCTTCTTGCTCACGACAACTCCTTACTCAGCCTGTGAAACTGCTCTTCCGAATCGGATCCAGAGGGCAGGGGACGGCCCCGACCCAGGGCTGTTTTCACCACCCCTTTACGGAGAATCGATGCCCTTGAGAACTCCACTTCCCCGTCCATATCCTGGCGCAGTTTTTCATCCTCAGACCCTGAGACGATAGAAGGCACCACAAGCAGCCTCTGGGATCCCCCGCTCTTCCGGGCTTTCGCCACCTCATCAATAAGCATCCCAACTCCCTGGACCGCCCATCGATCATAGGTCATTGGAGAGAGGACAATATCTGCCATGTTGATTGCCTGGCGGAATTCATAGGATAGCCCTGGAGGAGAATCCACAATCGCATAATCGTATTCCAGGCACCGCACTTCTTTAGCAATCCGCAGCATTGCTCCCGGGTCCCCTGCCATTTCAATCCCGGCCCGATGCAGATGCAGGGTAGATGGGATACAGTCGATCCCGAAACCTGTCTCCCAGATGAGCTCGCGTGGGTCCGCAGCCTCCGTCAATAGCTGCAGAGCTCCCCGCCGGTCGAGCTGGTCAATATCCGTATCCCGCAGAAGGAAATCGGTGGCGCTGGCCTGGGGATCCAGATCCAGGAAAACGACATTGTGTCGTTTTCTCAATTCGAGTGCCAGGTGGATACTGATGGCCGTCTTTCCCACGCCGCCTTTCAGGGATGACAGAATAATGATTTTCACAGGCGGAACGTCCTCGACGCAAACTCACCGGTCAATTCATTCTACACGGAAAGATGGATAGCGAAAGAAAAAGAGAGGTTACTCAGCAACCTCGACGAATTGCCAGACCATACGCTTATCATGGCTCACCAATGGCTCTTACCTGACCACTGGACCGGGCATAACTAACTGCCTGGAGCCAGGCACCCATGAATTGCCTTCGAGGTCCTCTGACTTCGACTACCTGGGACCAGGCAGTTTTTTTCTTGACCGCCATGTACTTAGCCAGTACACGTTTACCCAGAGCAACGCTAACCTGTGTTGCCCGGGTTACCAGGCGGGGCAGGGGGGTCAGAGCCCCTCTCCGCATTCCCTTCCTCTCCCCAATACGCCCGCCCCGATTTTATGTCGCATTTAAACTTGACGGACTATTATGTCTCATTAGGGTGCGTACTGGCTACACCTCTCTGACCCGCTTTGCGGATGGTTTAGCCACCCGGGCACGAAGCCCTCAACATTGATTATCCGGACCCTGCGATAACAGGGGAGGGGGAAGGTATGCTTGCACGACAGAAGATAGTCGGGCCGGGGCAGCTTGTGCCCGCAGAGCCTGGCCAAAAGCCACAAAAGAAACCGCGAGGGAAGAAAGGCCCCCGAATGAGCCTGCTTCGCCGAATTGAAAGACTTAGCCATCATAACGTTCAGCGATTCTCTGGATGGTGTTTTGCGGGAAACGATACCCTGGCAGCGGACTATGACGTAGAACCCAGGACTATTCGCCGCTGGTTCCGCCAACTCGAAAATGAGAAGCTCATTGAGACAAAAATCGTTGGCAACATCCGCCTGAGCCGGGCGACAAAGCGTGGCCTCGGAGCCCTGGCAGACGAGGGAGAGGCGGACAAATTGACCCCGGACGCCCCCAAGAAGTCCGCTCAGTTGTCCGGAGAGACGGACATTGAGTCCGTGTCCGGCGGACAGGCAGGCCCTGGAGGCGGACATTCGGTCCCCGTACATAGTACCGATCTCTGTACCGAGTACGTACTGGCAACGCTCCAGAAAAAGCTCAGCCCCAGCTCCTATCGGAAGGCTTCCGAGGCCTATGTCGCCGCCTCTGATGGAAAAGTGATCTTTCTGCATCTCCCAAATTACCTTGAAGAGATCCTCCGGTCATTTTTCGATGCTGAATTTATTTAGGGCGGATGCAGGCGACTATCTTCCGACGAATGCACCAAGCCCAGCAGATACCAAGGTGAAGAGGCTAAACCCGCCGATGAAAGCAATTACGGACGGTTGGCTATCCACGTGAACATCATGGGCCTCCTGAAGCATGTCTTCGATGGCGCCCACGGCCAGTAGGCCGGATACGACTGCCAGGCCGCCCGCCTTTATTTGCCCCGGGGCACCGCGAAGAAGAAAGTATGCAGCCACAGCGGCCCCAACAACGTAGACGAAGAATAAAACGGAAAGAGATATTCGGCGAGCCCTGGCAATACCTTTACTGCGGAAGTTTGCAGCCGCTGCGTACCCTTCCGGCACGTCTGCGAGCACCTGGCCGGCAGATAGAACTAGGGCCCACTTCAAAGAAACGGAGGCACCCGTGCCCGTCATCAGCCCGTCGCTCATAAGGTCGATGGCTACGGCGGCATAAATCATCCACATGCGTCTGTTCCCTGCACCATCACTTGTGCCTTGTAGGCGTTTGACTATGGAATCCAGTGCTATGTAGCTTAAGCCACCTATGGCAAAGGCAAGCGCAACCCACCAGCCCGCGATTTGCTCAAGAGCACCTGGTATGAGTTCCACGGCTACGATTGCGATAACGATACCCGACGCCGCGTGAAGAGCCCAATTCAGAGACCGAGCTGAGGGAGCCCTTGCTTCTGCGGCGAGGGCTCCGAGAAAGTTGCCGGCACCGGGCAACAAGGATAGCAGGATTACAGTAAAGATATCTTCCATGGATACTCTTGGTAAATACAAATGAGTCTGAATAGTGGTGACAACCATTATAAAGATAGAAGCGACCGAGTCATATCTATAAAAAGTCGAATCTCCTAAATACTAAAATCTATCTTCAAAATGCGCCCGTCTGCAATCCGAAAATTACCGTTTTCGCCTCGAAACGAAGGCGATATGTTAGTTCTGCCTGTCGGGTGCAGGCGCTCGGCACGGTTCTAAGCCTTAATTCGATCCGGGGACTCCACATTCAACGGTTTACAAAATAATGTTGACAGCCCCTGGCAAAACGTTGCGATTGATATGTGCGCGGACTAACCCACAGGACAGCAGTGCTTTCATTGCTTGTATTTCTGGGAATAGTAATTGGGCCTCCGATCTTCTGTCATCAAGGATGGAGCGGCTCCGAACTGCAGGCAACAACTTTGGCTGCTGGCTCTTTTGCCACCGAGGCATCCAGATCTGAAACACAGCAGCACTGGCATACAGCATTCTCGCACTGTCGGTCCGAATGCGGGCCTCCTGAATCAGCATTGAGCCATTTCGCAGAAGGGGGCTCCCTGTTTTTCGCGCCTTTTCCGGACTTTTTGTCCTGCCCGGCGGTGCCAGAAATCTTGCTTCCTTCGAGTCGATACTACCTGGTGTCGCATTCGGATGATCGCCAGGTGGCCATCATCCGTGATATAGCTCTTCCTTTGTCCAACGCCCCCCCCGCCTCCTGAAGATAGTCAATCTTTAAAGGAGGAAACAATGAAACAGTACTACTTGTATGCTGGCTGGCTGGCCTTGCTGCTGGTTCCAGCCATGCATTCCATCGATGCAGAGGAGCCCGAAACCGCTTCTGTGGAGGCTACAAACTCCCTGGAGCTACAGGAATGCAGCTTGAACGGCCCTGCCGATGTTCTACGATGCGTAAAGAAGAATGACCCTGACGTGCGAAAAGCACGGTCCCAATTGCAACAAAGAATCTCGGCCCTAGAAACTGCGGAGCAACGGCCCAACCCTGAGCTGGAAGCCGAGGCAGACCTCAGTTCGCCCAGGTCCTACAGCCTGGAATACAGACACATAATAGAGCTGGGCAATCGGCGAGAACTCCGCACGAATGTGGCTCAGGGCCGACAGCGAGAAGCAGCGCTTCAAGTGGAACTATCGCTGCAAAATGCAGTGATGCGAACAGCCATCGCTCTATACCGCCTCAAACAACTGCGGGAGGAAGAGGTCTTTCTTCGTGAAGCCCGAAATGCCTTCAATACAGCCATCGGGCGGCTTTACCGATTACCTTCCAGAAGCGCAAATCAGCAGGCAAGTTTGTTTAGTTACGTTCTGGCAAGAAATAGCATTGAACAGCAGCGGGTTCGAATGGATACGGAGCGAGAGTCCATTCGCGCAGATCTAGAACGATGGACCGGTCAGCGCATTTCGGATGCTGCACTCACGGCCATTGCAGCCGAGCATCCAAAAAACTGGCCGGAAATGCCCGATGAATATTCAAAATCGGTGGAACTGGCTCTGGCTAAAGAAGGCGTCGCACGTTCTGCTGCCAATCTCAGGCTCCAGGAAAGCAGGAAGTGGCCGGACCTGGGTATTGGCCCACGCTTTTCCTACAGCCCAAATGAATCGGGCCCTCTGGATTTTGGTTCATCTGAAGGACGATGGAATGCGGGTGTTTCTTTTTCTGTCACGCTTCCACTCTACAATCAATATGAAGGACAGGAGAAAGAAGCTCGAGCCCGGAAACAATCCGAAGAGATTCAGCGACAGACAACCGAGCTTTCCCTGGAAAGCGAATACCGTTCCATGGCACGATCCTATGCTGTTCTCGTCAATGGCTTCAATCGTACTGCATCGCCGGAATCAATGGCCGGACAGAGGTATGCCATACTCGGGTATTTGAGTCGAGGGCTGGTGAGTCCGCCCATGCTTATTGAGTACCATCGAACGTATGCGGACTATCTGCATCAATATCATACAACCCAGCTTCAGGCATTGCGCTTGCTCTGGAGAGGGTACGCTCTATCAGGGAGGATTTTAGACGATGACGTTATCCATAGCATTTGACTTATCCGGGGGAAGAAGGGCCCTACCGGGCATGGAAAGCTCAAAAATAGGATTCTGCCTGGCGGGCTGCATGCTCACCGTTGTCTCCTTTTGTGGCGAGTCGCCGGAACACGCTAATGCGAATTCTCAGTCCGGTCATTCGGAGAGCCATGCCGAGGAAGGCACTCACGATCATAGAGCGCAGGAGGAATCCGGCTCGCAACATTCAGAGGAAAGTAGTTCAAACCATTCACACAATGAAACGGATTCCTCCGGTTCAAACCAGAATGCAGGGCCGCAGTACGCCGTCTTGAAGGCGAATCAGGAAAAAGGTATCCAGCTATCAGAGCAATCCCTGAAGATTTGTGGGATTCGTTTTGCAGCCCCCGGGAAGTATAAGGGTAATTTCCCTGCTTCGAGCCTGGTTCATGTGTCTGGGCTGCAGCTGGTATATGTAAGAAAGGGAGATTGGATCTTTCCGGTCAATCTGGGTAACTCCACTCATTCGCCGAGCGCAGAGGAGATCCCTTCGTTGCGACAAGCGGCAGCTGTGGACTGGGTTCAGTCCGAACTTGCTGTAGAAAATGTGGATATAATCCATCTGGCCCTTCTGGAAGCTTTTGGCGCTTCGGGATCCGGTCATGGACACTGATCCTATCCATCCAGACGGACGATTCAGCAGGAAATTCTATGTTTGATAAAATACTAAGGTACTCCGTTTACAACCCCGGCGCTGCCTTCGGGCTGGCCCTATTGCTCCTTGGTGGCGCATTCTACTCTTATCAGGTTATTCCAATCGATGCTGTGCCTGATATCACCAATGTACAGGTGCAGGTGATGACTCGAGCCGAAAGCCTCGACGGGGAAACCATTGAAGCGAATATTACGTATCCAATTGAAAGCGCTATGGGCGCTGTGCCCAATGTACAGGAGATACGTTCGGTTACCCGCTTCGGGCTCTCTGTAGTCACGGTGATCTTCGAAGAAGGCACGGACATCTATCTGGCAAGACAACTTGTGGGCGAGCAGCTGGCCACACTGGATCTACAGGATGCCCAGCCTCGCCTCGGGCCCATCGCTACCGGCCTGGGGGAAATCTATCATTACTCCATCGAAGTAAAGGAGCCCGCCACCGATCCGAAGAAGAGGCTGGAACAATTAATGCGACTGAGGACCATCCAGGAATGGGAGGTTAAACGCAGATTGCTTGCGGTTCAGGGCGTGGCCGAGGTAAATACAATCGGAGGGTATGAAGAGATATACTTTGTACAACCGGATCCCGTGAAAATGTCTCGATACGGGATTCACTTCGATGATCTGAAGCTTGCTCTGCAGCGCAGCAATCGCATCGCCGGAGGTGGATACATTCAGCAAACGGCGAACCAGCTCATTCTTCAGGGAGACGGACTCATCCGCAATCCAGAAGAAATCGAGTCTTTGCCGTTGAAGCAACTTCCGGATCTGACAACACTTCGCGTGGGCGACGTGGCCTCGGTGGACAAAGATAAGGAAATCCGCACCGGAGCTGCCGTGGTTAACGGACAAGAGAGGGTGCTGGGGACGGTATTTATGCTTCTGGGAGAAAACAGCCGCACTGTCTCTTCCCGGGTAGACGAACGAGTCAACGAAATTCGTAAGACCCTTCCAGAGGACGTGGAGATCAAAACACTCTACAACCGATCCTATCTTGTGGATGGCACCATTGAGACGGTGCAGGAGAACCTGGTCTTCGGCGCGCTGCTGGTGGTGGTGGTTCTGCTACTTCTTACCGGGAATTTTCGGGCTGCGATCATCGCTTCGGCCGTAATACCGCTGTCTATGGCGGCTACATTGATTTCTATGTATGTCACCGGCGTTTCAGCGAATCTCATGAGCCTGGGGGCCCTGGACTTCGGTATTATAATCGACGGCGCAGTTATCGTAATCGATCAATGCGTGCACAGTGTGCAATCACGTGCCTCCACCGAAGGCAGGACTCTAAGTCGATCCGAAATCAAATCTGCCGTTGCAGAGGCTTCTATCCAGATTCGCCGGGCTGCCGGATTCGGTCAGATTATAATCCTGGTTGTTTTTCTGCCTATTTTTGCGCTTACTGGTATTGAAGGTAAAATGTTTCGCCCGATGGCCGCCGCGTTTTGCTTTGCTCTATTTGCAGCGTTCATTCTTGCTTTTACCGTGGTCCCTGCACTGGCCGGTACTTTTTTGCGCGGGCATGCGCCCAGGGAAGGTATGTCCCTTTTTGGTTTTCTGGACCGGGGATACAGTTACCTGCTTTCGCGGGCTCTACAAAAAAGAACCCTGATCGTGGGGCTTTCCCTTTTGCTGCTCGTTTTAGGCGGATGGGTAGGCAAGAGCCTTGGAGGAGAGTTCATTCCTACACTGTACGAAAGGGCCATTGCCATGCAATTCGTCCGGCCTCCATCCATTTCGGTCGATTCCTCGGTAAAGCTGGAGCGTTTGTCCCATAAAGTCATACAATCCTTTCCGGAAGTAGATCAGGTATTTACTCGAATTGGAGCGGCCGAAATTGCCACCGACCCCATGGGGGTTAATATCGGGGATAGCTACATCATGTTAAAACCAAGGCAGAAGTGGCCGGAAGTAGACGGTGAAGTTCGTACCCCGAATCAGCTCAGGGATGCGTTAAGGTCTGCTGTGCAGAAGGCCGTTCCCGGCCAGAGAATCCTGATGAGTCAGCCTATTCAGCTACGATTCAATGAGCTTCTGGAAGGTTCTCGGTCCGATTTAACGCTCAAGATCTATGGAGACGATCTGGAGAAGCTGCAGCATCTAAGCGAAAAAGCTGCAGCCTTGCTGTCTTCGGTTCCCGGCTCCGGGAACCCTGAATCGGAGATTCGAGGACAGATACCCATCATAAAGGTCGAACCCCGAACCGAAGTACTGCAGCGACTGGGACTATCGCGCAAGGAAATACTGGACACGGTGCAGATGGGCCTGGGCGGCCATGATACCGGCTTTCTCTATCGAGGAGTGCGTCGATTCCCTATCCGAATTCGGCTGAAGGAGGAAGATCGCAGTCTGTCCGGGCTGTCCGAATTGCCGGTAGGAGTAACCGATAGCTCCACGGAGCCTCTGGACAAGCTTGCCCGGATCTATGAGACGCGCACCTTCGAAATGATCAAACGGGATTCCATGCAACGACGGGGTGCCATTCTAATCAACCCCACCGGCGGAGATACGGCGGGCTTTGTGGAAGCCGCGAACCGGGCACTGAAAGATCTGGAATTGCCGCCAGGCTATTACACCGAATGGGGTGGCAGCTTCGAAAACCTGCAGAAGGCCAGGAGCCGGCTCCTGATCGTTGCTCCGCTGGCCTTTCTTATTGTTTCGTTGATGATCTATTCTGCATTTCGGAACTGGATTCGGACCCTCATGGTGCTGGCCGGAGTACCTTTCGCTCTGGTGGGCGGCGTACTGGCACTTGCCATTTCCGGCCAGTCCCTCAGCATTTCCGCTTCCGTGGGCTTTATTGCACTTTTCGGTATCTCCGTCTTGAACGGAGTCGTACTCATGAGTCGCTACCGGGATCTATCACAGGAAGGTATCGAAGGAGAGGAATTGGCCTTGCAGGGCGCGCGAAGCAGACTTAGAGCCGTGGCCATGACGGCACTAACAGATATTTTTGGCTTCATGCCCATGATGCTGGCCACAGGACTGGGCGCTGAAGTTCAGCGGCCTCTGGCCACCGTTGTAGTCGGAGGAGTGCTCACCTCTTCGTTTGTGATTCTATTTTTCTTTCCGGTCATTCACACATTCCTGGAGGGAGTCCTGAACCGCGGCGAAGCAGGCAAAATCCAGGGGGATGACTTTCAATGAAAAAGAATGTTCTCGTACTGGGCGGCTACGGCCTGGCTGGCCGTAGCATTGTGGAAAGCCTCCTGGATGCAGGGCCTGGGGTGGTGGCCGCCGGTAGAAACAGGAACAAACTCCTGGAACTGGAAAGAAGCCTGGGATCTACGCCTACTCCGGAGGCCCGGCCTACGTCGCTGAAAACCTGCGTGCTGGATGTTTCGGACAACTCTGAGGCGGGCATTACTGCTCTGAAGCAAGCTATGAACGAGGCAGATGCAGTCATAAACTGCGTGGGACCGTTCATCCTCCATGGTAGCCGGATGGCACAAATAGCCATCGATGCGGGAGCCCATTACCTGGACATAGCTTCGGAGCAGGAGCATTTGCGGCGTATTGTTGATCTGGATGGACCGGCCCGTAAGGCCGGGTTGAGTGTTCTACCGGGGGCCGGCGCCTACCCTGGTTTGAGCGGCCTTCTCCTTGGCCGCCTGCTGGAGTGTTATCCCGAAACCGCTGAAGCTACAATCGAGTTGGCTATGTCCTCTAACCCCACCGGTCAGGGCGTGGCCCAGTTGTTGAGCGGGGCACTGGAAATGATTTTCCCCCTTAACGAGCCCGAAGTAAATTCGCAGAAAGCCATCTTTCCAGGCACAGTTGAGAATCGAGAATTTCCTGCCCCTTTGGTGTGCTTCCCGCTTTCCGGACCTTATTGTCAGTACCGGTGTATTCGTGATTGTAGTATTCGGTGCAATTAGAATTCTCAAGCTGGCCAAATAACCGGTTTCCGAGATCTCAATCCTGGATAGAGCGGGATGACGTTATGAGCGAGAAAAGCTGGCAAGCAGATTGTCAGCTATCGCGGATTATATGAGCTCGCCGCTTTCGCTTTGTAGACTCTCGGCAGAGTGCGGTCCATAGTGCCAGAAACCGCTGTGTCAGACTGTATTCGGAAGCTGGGGTGATATCCATACATGATCGTGTATCCGGTTCGGGGCTTCGGGATCAGCCACCGGACCCGCTCGGAACTCTCCAGAATAAGCTCTCTCCCGACCCTGTATTCCCGCAAACGCTCCCGTCCATGCTGATCGGATTCTATCGATATTTTGAACCTTTAGCTATTATCCTCGCCGCAACAGGCGAGGTAATCATCTGGATCACTGCAAAAAAAGTTGCCGGAATCGCTATTTCCGAAGGCAGGCCGGATGCCGCTACGAATGCAGCAGCAATGCTAAATTCCTTCTTGCTCACTGTGAAGAGAAAGGCAATCACGTTGGCGCGGTCCGCAGTCAGGAATCTCGAAGACATTCCCACCAGATACCCGATCAGGTTCAGGCTCAGTGCGGCACCCGCAATCAAAAAGGCATACCAGCCATACCCGATGATGCTTTCTGCGTTCGGCCCCACTACAGCAAGCAATATCATTAGATATATGATTGAGCCAAGCCCTGCGTATGTGGAATCATATTGCGCAAAGAATGTTGGAAGCATTGTACGAAGGCCTACGCCAAGCAAGGTCGGAACCAGAACAATCAAGACCAATTCCAGAATGATCCAGCCCAGGGGCGCTTCCAGCTGAATACCGGTCAATGACAGAAATAAGAATGGAACGATAAACGGAGATAGCGCCGTGTTGATTGCGTTGAAAACGGCAGCCATGGCAACATTGCCCCGGGCCATCAATACTAAAAGCGGGGAAGACACGTCGGTCGGTAGTGTGCCAAGCAGGGTCTGGCCCGCTGCCAATGGGCCACTCCCGAAAAAAAGACGACCGGTCAATAATCCAGCTACAGACATGGGCCCGTAGACCAGACCCATGGCCAGAAGTTGCTGTGAGGGTTTACGAAAAACGATTCGTGCTTCATGCGCATCGAAAGCCAGGCTTATAACCAGCATCAGAAGGGCAAGCAGCGGCCCGATGGCAATTTCTATGAGCTTTCCTGGCCCAGGAAATAGCAAGCCCAGGGCTGCTACACCCATCACAAACCAAACAAGATTGGATTCGACGAAGATGATGAATAGTCTCATGTTTCCAGGTTCAGTCACCCGCGAATACCAGGAAAGATGTATTCGGGGTTTCCGAATCCTATAGGGAAGAATTCTTCGGACTAAGGCACTTTAAGTGTGGTGCGAAGTTGAGTGGTTCCTGAATTCTACAGAGCTCGATGGAATGCCGGATAATTGAGGCGCCCTCGTACTCGCTTTGAATTGGAGCGCCTGAAATGGACCACCCGCCGAATCCTGTCTGATTGGAATGTCCGTAATATGAGTTTCAAGGATGGTTGCATGTATAGCCTATGAATGCATGGTTAATAATCGTAAATATACACGGCGTGGCATAATTTCTACTGCCCCTCCCAAATCAGGTCTGGAATAGAACTCCGTTGTGCAGCAGCCCGTTCAGCGTTTGGGTTCCGTATGGAATTATGATAGAGGGATCCCCTTTTATCTCCTCGGCCACCATATTCAACGCCGGGCCTACGGAAAGGCCCTGTTCGGTCAGAAGTAAAAGAAGCGTGTAGGTGCTTGCATTTAGCTCCATGAATTGAACGCGGTCTTCGCTGTTTCGGAAGGCAACCAGAAACGTGGGCGCGGGTGTTTCGGGAATGAAATCAGCAGAAATCAGCTGCACTGGATAGGAATACTCATGTAACACCGCAAGCCGGCTCAGCCGTAGGGTATCGCCAGAATCGATTGGCGGCGGGTTCCGAAAATCTTCTTCCAGCTCGGACAGCTCCAGAAATAGTTCCAGCCACTCGTAGTAGGCCAGCTCCCGGACAAACGGAAAGGGAAACGATTCGGGCACCGCCGAGATAAAGTCCAGAAAATCCCGGGCAATGTTGCGAAAAAGCGGGGATTGGCATCGATGCTCTGTGAGAAACGTTCGGATGGCTCGGTGCCAGGTTTCTTTTGCTGCAATGCTGTGCAGGACCGGAAAGGCCCGTCGAATTAATCCTTCCAGATTGTTAAATACAAGATCCCGATAGATTTCGCAGGCCCGGCTATGGTATTGCTCGGGCGCCCGGGCGCTATCCGGGGCACGTAAATGGGCGGTGAACCGCTTTTGAAGTTTCTGAAAATCCCTTTCCATTGGTTTAGCCAGTCATTTGAAATTTCTGAGACATTGGTATAGCCGGGCGTTCGAAAATCCTCTGAAATTGGCTTAATCATACATGTCAATATCACCGGGCGCCTGACCCGATGATGGATCCGCGGCCGCATCATTCTGTAGCTGGCGGATCCGATTTATTTCTTTCATAAGCGAATCCATTTCGGGTATGTTGAAGTCCCTTTCCAGAAGCGTTGGTTTTACTCCATGCAATTCATAGGCAAGTGCCAGAAGAGACCAGACCGGATCGATTACATCGCTTCCATGGGTGTCGATCAGCGTTCCATCCAGCTCTTTCAGATGGCCTGCAATATGATAGTATTCGATTTGCCGGGCTGGAATCTTGGAAATAAAATCCCGGGCATCGTATCCATGATTCTGGCTGTTAACATGAACGTTGTTTACGTCCAGCAGGATCCGGGCCCCGGATCGGGCGATGATTTCCAGAAAGAAATCCAGTTCTGACATCTCCGCCCCGGGTTGCGCATAGGCCGAAACGTTCTCCAGGATAAGAGGCCTTTCCAGGATATCCTGCACTATGCGAATCCGTTCCGACACATATTCGATGGCTTCTTCGGTGAATGGAATGGGCAGAAGATCATACAGATGTCCATCATCGCTGCAATAACTCAAATGTTCGCTGTAGTACAACACCGCGTGCATTTCGAGAAAGGATTTTACCTCTTTGACGAAATCCAGGTCCAGAGGAGCCGGGGAACCGATGGAAAGGGACAGACCGTGACAGAAAAACGGAAATCGTTCCGTGTAGGAGCGAAGGATCCGTCCCGGTCGGCCCCCGATGCCCATCCAGTTCTCCGGCGCCACCTCAAAAAAATCCAGGTTGCTGGCAGTTGCAGACTCGGGGCCGTTCAGGGCCGCAAGCATATCCCGTCGCAGGCCCAGCCCGGCATAGAGTTCAGTGGTCGTGTATGACATGGAATTCAGAAGAGTCTCACGGAGCCAGCAAAGTCATGCAGGATTGTCAGTCCTTGTCTTCGCCACATTTACCTTCGCCGCACTTTCCCTCTCCGCATTTACCTTCGCCACATTTACCTTCACCGCACTTTCCCTCGCCGCATTTACCTTCCACGGCCATGGTATTCTGGTAGCCATGCGGCAGTATTTCTGCACTAAACGGATTTTGCGAACTCTGCGCATTGGTCGAGCCTGCCGCCATGAGTCCGCCGGCCAGGGTCATGCCCACCGCCCAGGTCATTTTTTCAAACTTGTTATTCATCATATAGAGAATCCTCCTCTGAAATATTCGGGGCCTCTCTTTGCTCGGTTACATTGTTCCTGCGATCCTGAGCCTTTGGGACAAGAATCCCCGGGAAAGACCAGGTGCGTCTGGCCGAGAGTGGTGTCCCAACATTCCTATCGATAGGCGGACTGAACCCGGCTGAAACTCGGCTTTCGCCGTCTGATCCATTGGATGGGGCTTGATACGCTGACAACCATTTCGGTTTCACGCGGGGCGGGATTCTTTGCTGGGTTTGATAGAATATCAGGACTCTTCTTATAAGGGGCTCTATAAATTGTGGGCACCCATTTGGAAAATCTCAGAGTAAAAGGTCAAGATGAAGAAGTCAAAAATACTCCGTATAGTTTCAGGGGGGGGGGATGGTTCGGAAGATTCCATCGCAAGAGGAGCCCCTCCAAAAACAAAAAATGGATTGGTCCAGACTTTACTAAAGCGGATATCTTATGGAGCAAGCCTGAATAAAGCTTGGCTTTCTAATACTGCCTGGGTCTCTGCAGGCTCGGAATCGGATATCTAACTACATCAAGCGGCCTCCAGTCGGAGAAGAAAGCGTAGATATCTCGAAAATGAGTCCCGTAATCAATTTGCAATGCAAAAAATTGGCCGAAGGGCGTCCGAAAAAATTGAAGCAAACCGGTTTCGGACTATGGGTAGACCTTCATAATTTGCGCATGGGCAAATTTTCGGAAAACCCAGGCAATTGTTTGTTTTTTCTCTCCTGCCTATTGACTCTAAACCCTGCTTGAGGCTTTACATTGAATATGAGCATGAAGATAGGCGAAGTTGCAAAAAGGACCGACCTGGCTGTTTCGGCCATTCGATATTATGAATCTATAGGTCTGGTTAAGCCCGTGAATCGATCGGAATCCGGGTACAGGCTGTATGATCCGAAATGCGTGGACCGGATCTTGTTTATTCGAAAGGCACAGCAGTCCGGATTGGAACTACAGCAAATTTCCGAGCTGCTAAATCTACAGGGGAAAGAGTTTACCTCTCAGGTATGTAAGACCGTGCAGGCTTTGATTCAGCGGCGGCGAAACGAATTAAGCGATAGGATCCAAAAGATGCAGCAAATGGATCGGGCCTTGCAAAAACTGGAGAAGGCCTGTGTGACCAGAGGCGTGGATTTCTGTCCTGCCATCTCATCGCTCATAGACGAAACGATGGAGGAAAAAAGTGCAAAGACCCAAAAAACAAAACCTGGTAAATCGAAACAAGGAAATCGATTTTGAGCCAGCGCGTTTGAATTTTCAAGAGACTCCGGGGCACCCGAGAGGTCGCGGGAGCGTATCAGGGATAGAGTCCGATCTGGAAACCAAAGGAGATGTGTGATGAAGAACAAGGAAACCACCAGTAAATACATGGGGGCGGGATTATTGTCTGCAACAGTCGCTTCGCTGTGCTGCATTACTCCGGTGCTGGCACTTATATCTGGAGCATCCGGTATAGCATCGGCATTCTCCTGGATGGAGCCTGCCAGACCGTATCTCATTGGTTTAACCGTGCTGATCCTGGGGTTTGCCTGGTATCAGCAGCTCAAGCCAAAGACTGCCGAGGAGATTGAGTGCGAATGCGACGAGGATGGGAACAAGCCATTTATCCAGACGAAAAAGTTTTTGGGGATCGTTACTGTTTTCGCTGCCCTGATGCTTGCGTTCCCATATTATTCCCGGGTGTTCTTTCCTTCGAGCAGCAATAAAGACCTTGTAGTAGTGAATGCTTCTGACGTTGAAACCGTGACTTTTGCCGTGCAGGGCATGACCTGTAATAGTTGCGTTGCGCACGTAGAAAATGAGGTCAATAAGCTTCCGGGTATTGTTGCGGTGACCGCGAGTTACCGGGAGGGGGTTGTCCGCGTTGAGTTCGACCGAGCCAGAGTTGGCCTCGCAGGAATTGAAGAAAGAATAAACGCCACCGGCTACGATGTCGTGGGGAGGAGATAGAATGGATAATGAAACGATAAATCTTAGAGTCTCCGGAATGACCTGTAATCATTGCGCTACAAGCATTGAAAAGCTGCTTTCCGGTAAAGATGGGGTAACGGATGCAACGGCGAGTTATTCCGGGGCCAGTTGTGCCTGTTCCTTTGACCCTTCCAGAACTACCAGAGAAGAGATCATCAATAGCATCAATAGTACAGACAAATATCGGGTTGAGGGTGAGGTCTCGATTGCTGAGGGCGGTAGCGGGGAGCAATTCGATCTCATTATTATAGGTGGAGGTTCGGCTGCGTTTTCCGCAGCCATCAAGGCCGAGGAACTGGGTCGTTCGACACTGATGGTAAACGCTGGCTTGCCGTTCGGTGGTACCTGCGTGAATGTAGGTTGTGTTCCTTCAAAAACCTTGATCCGTGCCGGCGAAGCCGCTTATCAAGGCAGGCATTCGAACTTTCCGGGTATAAAACCTCGAGGTGTGGATCTTGACTTTGCTAGCGTTATTAAAAAAAAGAAACACTTGGTTTCGACCCTACAGGAAGAAAAGTATATGAAAGTCATCCGTGACTTCGAGAACCTAACCCTGCTCACGGGGTGGGCTACATTTCTAGACGATAGAACCATTGAAGTGAATGGTGTAAAATACAAAGGTAACAAATTTCTGATCGCCACGGGGGCTACGACTAATGTTCCGAGCATCAAAGGCTTGAACGAAATTGATTATCTCACAAATACTTCTCTTTTTGATCTGGAGGAGAGACCTGCAAGTCTCACTATCATGGGGGCCGGTTATATAGGGCTGGAAATTGCAATGGCCTACAATCGACTCGGTGTGAAGATCAGAATTATCGAATTTACGGATCGTGTTTTACGGACACAGACACCAGATATAAGCGCCGCTCTCGAGTCTCAGATGCGGAAGGAAGGTATAGAAATACTGCCCAATTTCAGGGCAGTGAAATTCGAAAAGCAAGACAATGTAACAATTATTCATTGTAAACGTCCGGATGGATCGCTTATGGAAGTGGTGGAGGAAGGACGGGTTGTCATCGCCACCGGCACAAAACCCAATACCGATAAGCTGGGATTGGAAAATGTAGGCTTGGAATTCACACCAAAGGGGGAAATTGCTGTAAATAGCAGGATGGAAACGAACCTGCTCCACATTTTCGCAGCCGGCGATGTAACAAATACCCCCGCCTTTGTCTATACGGCCGCATTTGAAGGCAAGTTGGCTGTGGAGAATGCTTACGGTGCCCCGGGACACCATGCAGACTACTCTTATCTGCCATGGGTAGTGTTTACCGACCCCCAGGTGGCAGGTGTGGGAATGGATGAAGCCGAGGCCGAAGCCAGTGGTATTCCGCATGAGGTTTCTAAACTCGGTCTGGAAAATGTTCCGAGAGCCATCGCTGCACAGGACATGCGCGGCTTCATCAAGCTGATCAGGAATTCGGAAAATGATAAACTCATGGGCGCCAGGATAGTTGCACCGGAGGGCGGAGAGCTCACCATGCAACTGAGTATGGCGATCAGGTACGGAATAACCGTACAGGATCTTGCGCAGACTTTCTACCCATACCTGACGCTAGGCGAAGGTGTAAAACTGGCAGCCATAGCTTTTGGGAAGGATGTATCAAAATTAAGTTGCTGCGCCAGTTAGCCATGAACCGATGTCCGGAACCGATCCAGCGAAATCCCGGGGCGGAATTGTAAGGAGTCAGGGAGTCGCTTGGGTCGTCCGATACTTATCTTTAAGAGCTTCCCGCGGATAGTGATGAAAAAAGATAGGGAGTCTTGAAAGGTTAGCGAAGGCCCCGCCCGGTTCGCGGCGGGGCTGACAGCTATCGCGGATTATATGAGCTCGCCGCTTTCGCTTTGTAGACTCTCGGCAGAGTGCGGTCCATGGAGCCGGAGACAGTGGTGTCAGACTGGATCCTGAAGCTGGGGTGATATTCATACATGATCGTGTATCCCGTTCGGGGCTTCGGGATCAGCCACCGGACCCGCTCGGAACTCTCCAG